>JAABUR0100000094.1_pt1 | contig 200721 bp, 189 predicted proteins | sample 5560091 | NCBI WGS metagenome assembly JAABUR01 (sample SAMN10711879, study PRJNA513375) | rock metagenome | isolation source: Antarctica rocks | place: Antarctica: Victoria Land, University Valley sud | reverse complement strand
GACCGCTATGGTCACCATCCACCAGACACGCCAGATCCCCTTGCCAGCCTGCTGATTGCCGCACTCAGCCGAGAAGATGTGCACACCGTCGCGAGTTCGCATCGGATGCAATTGGCGGCAGAAGGAAGAGTGGAACAGCCATTAGCGGTGAGAACGCGCCGCTGCCAGTCGCCGCCCTTGGCCCAGCACCAGGCGATCGCGTGGGGCAGCGCCAGCAATTGCTCCGCCGCTGCCCTGTGCTCGTAGCGCAGATCCGGGCAGCGTTCGTCCCGCGCAGCCCGGTAGAGAAGCTTGCGGTCGGCAGCGATGAGCGTGTCGTCCTGCTCGAGGATCAGCATCGCGTCACCACGCTGGGCAGCATCGGCCACCAGTGCCCGCAAGCACGCACTGCGACGCTCCCATTCGGTGCCGTAAGCGGCGCTCGGCGTCATAGATCGTGGCCTGGGTGTCGCTGACCGCGATCCCCGTGGCGATCGACAGCTTGCGGGGCTCCCTCCCGTCTTTCATGTGCAGCCGTCGCTGGCCGGGCAGCACCAATCCGCGCAGCATCCTGCGGGTGGGATCGAGGTCGCCGGGCACGACGACGCTGGCGACGAGAAGGACGACGCTGGCGACGAGAAGGTAGCCGCGGCGCTTGGTCTCGTCGACGAAGACGTGGCTACTCAGGCGCGCCCGGCCCGAGCCGGCTTCGGTTCTCCGGCTCGCTGCACGGCGCGGTAGACGGTGGACCGGGCGACCGAGAACAGTTCGGCGAGCTCGGCGCTGGTGTGTTTGCCCGCCCGCCACAGCTCGACCAGGTGCGCTTCCTGTGCGGGTTTGAGCTTGGGTTGCTTGCCGCGGAGCCGGCCCTTGGCCTTGGCGACCTTCATGCCCTCCCTGGTCCGCATCCTGATCAGGTCCGACTCGAACTCAGCGATCATCCCGAGGACATTGAACAGCAGCCGCCCGACCGGATCGGTTGGATCATGCAGCGCGCCGCCGATGTTGAGCTTGACGCCGGCCCCGGTCAGTTCCTCGACGATGTTGCGGGCATCGGTCAATGACCGAGCGAGTCGGTCGAGCTTGGTGACCACGAGGGTGTCGCCGGACCTGCACGCCGCGAGCGCCTCGCGCAGCCCAGGCCGGGCTCGATTGGTCCCGGTCAACCCATGGTCGACGTAGATGCGATTCGGCTTCACGCCGAGCGCGGTGAGCGCGTCGCGTTGGGCGGTGAGGTCTTGGGCGTCGGTCGAGCAGCGGGCGTAGCCGACGAGCATCCTGGCCATCAGATGACTGTAGCGGTTAGGCTACCGTGACCGGGCTTTATTCCGGGCGGGGCTTCTGGGAATCTTCGGTGTCCGCGTTTGCTGGTCGTTCGCTCGCGCCGCTGATGAGGTCGTGGTGTCCCGTAGATCGTTCCGCTTGCGGGTGCTCGTTCAGTCGTCGGACAGAGCACACGGCGATCACCACGGTGCTCTCGACTGCGTGATCACCGTGCGCGCAGGCCTTGAAGAATTACCGCGAGGGCCCTTCTTGACCGGGTCTCCCACTCGGATGGCGGCATGCGTGACAGTGCCCCGAGCAGCAGGATCACGTCGGTTGCGTCGACGTCGCTACGGACGTCGCCTGATTCTTTCGCGCGATCGAGCAGGTCGTCGAGCGCCTGGTCGAAGCGGTCATGGTTATCGGCGTAAAGGTCCTGCCACGCTGCCGCCTCGATCGCCGCGATCACGCCGCGTTTTACCCGTGCGTACTCCAGGATACGGTCGAGCAATTGCGTCAGAGCCTCGAGCGGGGTGAGCTTCGCCAGCAGTGTGGAGGCCGATTTCACCAGCTCGCACATCTCCTGCCGGTACGCCTCGGCCAGCAGGTGCTCGCGCGTCGGGAAATGCCGATAGAGGGTGCCCTGCCCCACCCCTGCCGCCTTGGCGACGAGGTGCAAGTTGAGCTTGTCGGCGGCACCGTTGGACTCGGCCAGCGCGCCGCGCGCCGCGGCCACGATGCGATCGCGGTTGTCGACGGCGTCGGCGCGTTGCGCACGAGTCGCCACGGCCCCTCCCTCGATATGTGGACAACTGTCCGTTACTGTCAATCTGAAACGGACAACTGTCCGCTAGTCTAGACCAGGGAGAAAACGGCATGAAGGGAATCGACGGCAAGGTCTGTGCCATCACCGGAGCAAGCAGCGGCATCGGTGAGACGATCGCGCTCGAACTCGCCAGCCGGGGCGCGGCAGTCGTGCTCGGCGCACGGCGCACAGATCGTCTGGAGGCGCTGGCGACCCGGATCGCGGCTGCGGACGGCCAGGTCGCGGTCCAGTCGGTGGACGTCACCCGGCGAGCAGATCTTGACCAGCTGGTCTCCGCTGCGGTCGAGCAGTTCGGTCGTCTCGACGTCCTGGTCAGCAACGCCGGAATCGCCAGGACCGGTCCGATGGACGAGCTGGATGTCGACGGCTGGGACGCGATGATCGACGTCAACCTGCGCGGTGTGCTGCACGGGATCGCGGCCGCGCTGCCGATCTTCCGTCGTCAGGAGCACGGGCATCTGGTGACGGTCGTGTCGACCTCGGGGCTGAAGATGGTCCCGACACAGGCGGTGTACGCCGGCACCAAGAACGCCGTCCGGACTCTGCTGGAGACATTGCGCCAGGAGTCCACCGACGGCGTCCTACGCACCACCTCGATCTCACCCGGCTTGGTCCGTACCGAGCTCGTCGACCACGTCGACAATCCTGACGTCCGTGAACAGGCACAGCACAGGATGGCCGAGATCGGCATCGCCCCCGATGCAGTGGCGCGAGCCGTCGCCTTCGCCATCGAGCAACCCGACGACGTCGAGATCGGCGACATCACCATCCGACCCACCGTCCAAAACTGACACCGAACTTCCGCCCGGCTGCGTTGATAGCCCGCCTGCCCCCTCCCGCAAGCTCACCGGGCCTGGGGGCCCCAGTGACCCACCCGTCCCAGTCGGCGATCCCGCTCCGGGCAGTTGACGGCGTGGAGCGGGTTCGCCGGCATATCGTCAGGGCTGGTTCGGCAGGTCGACCACGTGGAGCGCGGACTCCAAGCCGGCGAAGTCCCTGCCATTTCGGGTCAGCAGTGTCAAGCCGTGGCGGGCTGCGGTCGCGGCGATCTGCAAGTCCATGCGGCGTGGCCGTGGGTTGCGCCCGTGATGGCGGACGAGGGCGGACAGCGTCCCGTAGTACTCAGCGGCGGCCACATCGAACGGCAGCACCTCGAACCGATCCAGGGTCGCCTGCACGCGCCGGCGCCGGTACATCTGCGTGAGCGGATCTGCTGCGGCGGCCACGCCGTATTGCAACTCGCCGATCGTCACCGCGGACACCGCGACCTCGTCGGCGACCTTGGCGACGTGCGCCGCCGGGAAGTCGATCACCACCGAGGTATCCAGAAGCGCGCGGCGCGGCTCGCTCGTGGTCATTGCGTCTCCGGGCCAAACGGGTCGGTGGGCTCGTCCGGTCCGAAAATCTCGTCGGCCGCGGCCAGATCGGCCCGCCACGCTGCCGGGTCCGGCGACGGGTCCGCGGCGAACGCTTCGGCCAGTTCAGAAACCGGCACGAACCGACGCCTCCCCGTGCCCTGCCGATGTGGCACCACATCGGCGACTGCGCGACCGTTGACGGTGACCACGAAGGACTCGCCCTCTGCAACCCGCCGCATGACCGCCGCATTGTCGTTGCGCAACTCTGACTGACGGATCTCTACGCTCATAGCGCAAGAATAGCGCTCTCGTAGCGCTGGGCTGACCATACCGTAGAGCGATCGGCTATCGACATGTGGTTCCGGCTGTCGTTCCGCTGACGGCACGTCACGGATCGGGCAGGTCGGAGCGTTTCGATACGGCTCGTAGCGTATAGTCCGGATATGCCTGCCTCCCGTGGTCGTCCTCGTTCGGCAGCCGTCGATGAAGCCGTGGCACAGGCCGTCTGCCAGCTTCTCGCTGATCATGGTTACGCGGCGATGTCCATCGAGCAGGTCGCATCGGTAGCCAAGGTCTCCAAGACGGCCATCTACCGCCGCTGGGCGTCCAAGGCGGAGATGGTTTTCGCAGTGGCGATCCACGGTGAGGCGATCGAGCCGCCTACGGATCAGGGAACGCTGGCTGCGGACCTGCGCGTCCTCACCGAGCGCGTCGTCGCACTGCTGGGGACGCCAGCGGCGCGCCATGCCCTACCTGGCTTACTCGCCGATCTGCGCGGAGACCCGCTCCTTGCAAAGCGGTTCCACGCCTCGTTCATCAAGGCAGAACGGCAGCTCGTAGCGTCGCTATTGGAGCGATCGGTTCGGCGGGGCGAGCTTACACAGCGACCAGACCCGGCCGATGTGCACGCGCAGTTGCTCGGAACCGCCTTCGCCTGGATCTTCCTATTGACCGACGCGCCACCCGCCGACCTCGCCAGCCGAATTGCGAGCTCCGCCCTGGTCGCACTGCAGAGATGAGGACAACATGACCACCCCACTAGAGCAGACAATGCCGGTCTACCACTTCCACGAGCGGCATAGCCGCTGGATCGACGCCTCCCCCCAACAGGTGTGGGAGGCCCTGACCACGCTAACCCTCGACCAGCTGACTCTCACCCGACCGCTGGTCGCGATCCGCCACCTCGCGGCGCATACGGCTGCGCCATCCAAGCCTCTGTTCACCGAGGGGCCGGTGCGGATGTTCGAGATAACTCCTCCCACCTACGCCGTCGGCGGTACGGTGGCCCGACCCTGGCAGCACCGACCCGAGCGCCGCGACGTCACGTCGCTGGAGGAGTTCAACCACTTCGCTGAACCCGGCTGGACCAAGTACCTCACCGACTTCCATCTCCAACCCGGCAACGGCGGCGTGCAGCTCACCACCGAAACCAGGGGCTACTCCACCGACAGCCGAGCACAGCGGCGGTTTTCGCTCTACTGGGCGCTGATCCGCCCAGCCAGCGGCCTGATCCGCCGCGACATGCTCGCAACCGTCCGCCGCCGCGCAACGACTCCCTCCTGAACTCAACACCACGACCGAATGAGGATCGGCGCGACACGGTGGCGGCTCGGAGCCGTCGGAGCATCCATGATCTCAAGCGTCCCAGCAGTCGATGGATCAGCGGCACACGGTCGACCCGGGCCAGCGGGAGTGCAGTGACGCGTCAGAGGACCGAGTAACCGGCTGGCAGGGGAAGACGGCCAGTCAAGGCCAGCAGCGCTGCGGATGCTGTTCCCTGCACTGCGGCCAGACCACCGATGACGGCGAACGCATCGGCTACTGCACCTTGGGGAACATCGGCGCTGACGCCGAGGGCGGCTGCCAAGTCGCAGGTGTGCACCGTCAGCTCAAGGGTGCGGGTCGGGAGGTAGCCCTCCAGGGTCATTGTCCCGAACGGGGTGCGCACCAGGGCGGTGGCCGGAGCGGCCCGGACCTGCTCGGGTACCCGGGCCACCAGCGCGCTCAACGCGGCCATCGGGTCCTCGCCGAGCGCGGCGCCGGCGGCGCGTCCGCGCTGGACCACCGCTGCGGTGTCAGCCAGGGCGCCGGCGATGGCCAGGTAGTACGCGACGGCATCGGCCAGGTCCACCGGGCCGGAGTCGGCGCTAGCGGCATCGAGGTAGGTCTCCACCGTCGACATCGACCGGCTGGTGTGCCCCAGCAGGTCGCGCACGGACCACTCACCGAGGCCGGGGGCGTCATAGTGGCCTGTCGCGGAGGCGCTGACTTCGAGGAACCGTCGGGCGGCGCTATCGAAGGCATGAGCAGCTGAAGCGTCCATCAGCTCAGCATCGCAGCCGCCAGTGTTCAACGCCCGTCCTGGGCGCCATCCCAGTCACCGATCGTCAACTGGACGCTACTCAGTCGCAGCACGGGGCACTCGCGACTCGATCAGGGCAACGCTCGGAACGGGTCGGCAGCCTGCTGGATGCGCGCGACATATTCAGTCCATGCGGTGTCGTCACCCACCGAATCGGCGTCGAGACCGCCTTGGCCGTCGATCCGCTCCCGCAGCATGTCCGCGTGGCCGGCATGCTGCGCGGTTTCGGCCACGACCCTGACTATCAAGCTCCCGAAAGACGGGTACCGGGTCCCTTCCTTCCACCAGTGGACGAAGGCTGCCGTGTCCAATGGGATCGCATCGATCGAGGCGTCGGAGTTCCGTGGTGCCTCAAGTCAAGATGCCCGCGAAACCTGGTCCGTGCCTCAGGTAAGGTATGCCCGCGAAACCGGTGGGTCAGGAGGCCTGGGTCCTGATGCCCTTGGCCACATCGGGCAGGGCGTTGGGGATGGTGGCGATGTAGAGCTGCTCGGTTTTGTCCTTTGCCTGTTGGAGCAGGACGGTTTGCAGGTCGGCGATCTCGCGGCCAATCTTGGCCGGGTTCAGCGAGTCGCGGTGGGCGATCAGGTCGGTCTGTTGATCGGTGGTGAGGACACCTGCTGCCAGGAGCCGGTCCAGCGGGGTCTGTGGCTTGTCGTACAGGCGGGTGCGACGCCCGTTGCGGTCGGTGCCGTACCCGACGGGCTTCTTGGTGGGGGTGAGGTAGTTGAACCGGTCGTTGACCAGTTTCCAGAGCCGGTTCAAGGACGCACGTTCAGCGGGGGTGTGGTAGCGGTAGTAGAAGCCGTACTTGCGGACCAGGTGGTTGTTCTTGGACTCGATGGTGGCCTGGTCGTTCTTGCGGTAGGGCCGGGACCGGGTGAAGTAGATCCCGCGTTCGCCGGCCCAGCCGATGACGGCCTTGTTGAGGAACTCGGTGCCGTTGTCGAAGTCCAAAACCCGTGATGGCGAAAGGGATCTCAGTCACCGCTGCCTTGAGCGCACCGAGGATGTGGATGTGGGCGTTGTTCCGGACGGTACGGGTGAACACCCAGCCGGTGTGCACGTCGGTGAGGTTCAGGGTGCGGGCGAACTCGCCCTTCAGCGTCGGCCCGCAGTGGGCGACGGTGTCGCCTTCGAAGAACCCGGGTTCGGCCTCGACCTCATCGCCGGCCCTGCGGATCTTGATCGAGCTGCGCAGCAGCGGCGAGGGCTTCGTCGTCGACTTGCCGCGGAGCTGATCGGTCGCCTTGGCCGGTTTCAGGTAACGGTCCATCGAGGCACCGCTCATCGTCAGCAACTCTTCGCGCACCGCCGGGCTGTACCGGTCCTGCCCATCGATGAGTTCACCATGCCGCTCCAGCAGATCGAGTTGGACCTGCATCGACGCCGCGAGGTACTTCCCGCACTGCCCACCCGAGGCAGCCCAGACCTTCTGGAGCACCTTGACAGCGTCGTACGAGAACTTCGGCGCCCGCGGCTTCCGTGGTCGCTTCGCGACCTGCCGACCGACCCCTGGCGGTCGTGCCGCGGCCGCCACGAGCCGGCGTCTGGCATTGTCACGCGACCACCCGGTCACCTCCACGACCTGGTCCAGGACCCGGCCCTTGTCCTTCTTCGCCGCCCGCGCATACGCCTTGGCGTACCTGCTGGTGACCTCGGCGCGGGACGTCATTGACAACTCACTCCTCATGCCCCGACACGCTCACCGTTTCGCAGGCATTCCTACGTGAGGCACGGACAGCGTTTCGCGGGCAGTTTTCGTGAGTCTCGTCGGCCGGACGTCTCGAACTCGAAGCAACGGTACGATTGGAAGAAGCGTGCAAACGAGGCGGCTTCAGACCTTGCCGCCCGAGCCGTCGCATCTGTCCCTGATGTTGGCCTGGCGTACAGCCACATGAGTGACCTGGTGGAGATCGCCAGCAGACATTGGGCACCGCTCCGTCCGGCGCTCGGTGACGAGGCCGTGATGGTGCCAATGCTGGCCCAGTTCGAGAGTCTGCGTAACACGCGCGGCAACCTGCTCATCGGACAGGAACTCCACAGGCATCAATCACGACCGTAGCCGGGGCACGGGCCGCCCAACAGGTCAAACGGCCGGACAAGATCATTCTCACCGCCAACGGCTGTTCCGTTGTTCCTCAACCCCGGACCTAAACTGGCACCCGGATGAATCGGATAGCGTAGACTCGAATCAGATAGATCCGATAGAGGTGAGTTGATGGCGGAGACGCGCACCGCGAAGGCGACGAAGCGCCCGAAGGCCAAGAAGCCGGTACGCGGACCCGTACCGGCAAGACGCGCCGCGCCGTCCAGGGCCGCCGACGCGATGATCACCATGCAGGTGCCGGCGAGCCTGCAGCAGTGGGTGGTTGAGGCAGCGAACTCTGAGCGGGTACGCAAGCATGTCGCCGACGCGCTCGCGGTGTCCGAGCCACTGCCCTCGGTGAGAAGCCTGGCATCCATCCGGGCGCGGGAGCAGACCATACGCAAAATCCGGGATTCTTACCAGCTGCTCACCTCCAGCGAATTCGCGAAGAATGCCGGCAGCCGATCGGCGAACCCGTCCGAATACGCCTCCAGCAAGGCTCGGGCCTGGACTGCGATCGCGCTGCGGTTGGCCGGCAACCTGGCCTTCCCCGGCTTCCAGTTCGACCCCCGCACCGGCAAGCCGTACCAGCAGCTGCAGCCGGTCTTCGAGGTGTTTCGGAAGGCGGGCTGGGACCAGGAATCAGTCGTGCTGTGGTTCATGGCGCCATCCGGCAGGCTGCATGGGCAGGAGCCTGCTGCGGTGATCACCTCTGATCTTGCGGCCGTGGTGGACGCCGCGCTCGACGCCGCCGCACCCTGGTGAGCCGGTCATCGGTGGTCCCTGACCCGCCCGATGCACCGGACCTGTTGGTGGAGACCATTGAGGCGGGCAGCACGCTGTTCCACGGACACCGCCGGGAGCGCGACGCGGTGGCGTTCAACCCCGGACCGCGCCCGGCCGGCCGTTTCTCATTCTTCGAAGCGTCGGCCGATGGACGCCTGGTGTCGGCGTTCTATGCGGGGTTGAACGAGGAGGTGGCTGTCGCCGAGACGTTGCTACACGACGTGCCGCTCAGCGGCGGCCAGATCACCTGGGCCGAGCAGAATTTGCGGATCATCTCGGCTGTTCAATGTTTGCGGGACTTGCAGCTTGCGCAACTCCACGGGGGCGGGTTGCGTCGCCTCGGGATCAAGGCACGGGAGCTGACCGACACCGGGGCCGACGAGTACCCGCGCACCGTGCGGTGGGCGGCGGCGATCCATACGGCCCGGCCGGACCTCGACGGCTTAGCGTGGATGAGTGCTCGATGGAACAGCCACAAAGCGGTTGTGCTGTTCGGTGACCGGGTCGGCCTGGCGGATCTTGCGCAGGACGCGTCGGTCTCCCGCGACTTTCGAATCTTGGCCGATCGGGAGTGGCTGCTGGACCTTCTGGACAGCGTCAACGTGATTGCGATGCCGCCGAGCTGGGAGTAGCCGGGGGCGCCAGAAGTGTGCCGAAGGAATGCCCGGCAACGCCGCGTTCGGCGGCGATGCGGTCTCTCATTCCATGTGGGAGAGCTCCTCCGGGATGCTCACGCCCTAAGAGACCGGTGACGAGGCCATTGTCCAGGAGCGTCGCGACGACGGTGTCGATCTCGCATCGGCGGCGCAGGTCATGGCTGCGTGACGATGTCCACCTCATTGCCTTCCGGGTCGGCGAGTCTGCAACGACCCTGAGCCTTGTCGGTGACGACCCGTGCCCCGGCGGCGACAGCCGCGTCGATGCGGGCTTGGGCCTGATCGGATGGGACGCAGAGGTCGAAGTGGATGCGGTTGCGTTGCTGGCGCCGGTCCTGCTCGGCTGCGTCCATCTGCTGGAAAATGATGACCGGATTGAGTCGACGCGGATCGTAGATGTCCGTCAGCGACGTCCGTGGGTCGACCTGGTAGCCCAGCACCGTCGTCCAGAAGGCCCGCACTGCGGGAACGTCGACTGCGTCGATGCCAAGTTGCAGGAATCGCAGACGCGTCGTGTCCGCGGAGAGCCCCAGATCGTGAGCTACTGCCTGGACCCGACCTGCCAGCTCGGCGAATCGAGCCGGGCGCGAGTGCTCGTCGTCGTCCCACTCGTCCTTGCCGCTGTCGATGGTGACGCCTTCCGGTCGGAGGTCGATCATCAGGGGCACGCCCACGTCGTCAGCCAGGCCGGCTGCGGCCGTGGCGAGCCTGCTTGCCTGTACAGGTGACGCGGTTGGGTAGAACGTCATCGCGCCGAACAGCACCCGCCAGTCGGCGGTCTCCGGCCCCTCCGAGAGCGGATGGCCCGGGACCAGATCGACCTCGTTCCCTTCGGGGTCGGCGAGCGTGAAATTGTATGCGCCGTACGCCTCGGAGCCGACGATAGCCTTGGCCGCTTCCACAGCTTCGGGCGTCCGAACGACATCGACGTGGATCCGATTGCGCAGGGGGTGTGGCTGATCCTCGCGGTGGAACAAGATCTCCGGATCCCGTCGCATCGGATCGATGAGGCCGTCGCCGCCGACCAGCTCGTAGGCGAGTACGGGCCGCCAGAACGACATCACCGAAGGCCTGTCCCCGGCATCAATCGCAAGCCGCACTGTCTGCAGCGCCGCCGGATCCGCGGCCAAGCCGAGGTCCTGAGCCGCGGCTGAGATCACGCGGGCAAGCGTCACATCGGCCCGGGTGAGATCCGGAGAACCGGGCGCACCGATCCGCACGCGCACCCCACCGGCGCGTAGATCCGTGTCCGGCAGGCCGTTGCTGTCCGTCAATTCGGCAATGCGGCCGACCAGTGCCGCACCCGCCGTCTGCGACGGCGCGTTGAACCAGGCACTCGCCCCGCCGCAGACGAGCCGCCAGTCCTCGACGCCCCCCGTTTGCTGGAATCTGGTAGCTGTCAGTCGATCCATGTCAATCCCCTTCCCGGCTGCCCCGACATAGTCAGGGCGCCTTCCGGCGAGGTCTCGCCCGTGCGCACGCAGTGGACAGTACGGTCCATCCCGGACGATCACCGTCCGCAAATAGTCCGAGCGCCACAATTTCTGTGTGTCGGCCGCCCGTGCAAACTTCGATGACATCGGGCCCAGCGGTACCGCCGCACGCGGCGCGCCGCCGTTTCACGAGGGGAGAGGTCATCCGTCTACAACCGGCGATGAAGAGGGAACGGGAACCACATGCTCCTGTTCCATTTCTCAACATATAGCGCACCTGGGGGTTTGCGGCAACGCCCCGGTCGTACCAGCGAATCGTCGGCCGAGGTGACGAACTCAGATCGGAGCGGACGTGAACTCGCTGACTACCAACGCGTTTGACACGACCACCTAGGTTGTGGCCGGGATGTCCGTTCGAGTCGACGTCGGTGCAGACCCGGATGGATCGTCTAACCTGCTGTCGATTGCCCGGAGGTTCTCGAATGTCCGAACCCATTCCAGCCGCAACGATTTACACCGCTCGCGAGCAGGTCAAGCCGTGGGGGCGGGAGGAAATCTTCGCTGTGGCCGAAGGCAGCTACGTGGGCAAACTGATCCATGTCAACGCCGGACACAGCCTGTCCCGCCAGTATCACCAGGCCAAGGAAGAGACCATCTCGGTGATCAGTGGCGAGGCGGTCATCGAGCACGGCGTGCATCCGGACCAGCTGGCATCCGTCCGCTTCCGGCCGGGTGACACCATCCACCTTCCAGCCGGGGTGATCCACCGGATAGAAGCGGTCACGGATCTGACCTTCGTCGAATGTTCAACCGCCTTCCCGGGTTGGGAGAACGACGTCGTCCGGATCAGTGATGCCTACGGGCGGGAGGGCACTCAAGCGCCCTGACTCACCCGATCGGAAGTTCGTCGGCGGTCGCCAGTAGCAAGGAGCCTCGCCCGACGACCTGCTGCGACACCCACTGACTGACCCCAGTGGTCGCCGAATACGATCCGTCTTGATACGCAGAGTCGCCAGTAATGACTGAGGCCCTCAGCCGCACCGTCGCCCCCACGCGGGAGCTGGGACGGTCTGAGCCAATTCTGAGATTTTCCCCTGATCATGGGGTCATGCCGCCCAAATACTCCTCCGACAGCACCGTTCCCAGGCCCCCGACCAGGCCATGGTCGGGGTGGCGCACCGAACCGGGGTGGCTGCTGATGCCGCTGCGGGCCTTCCTCGGTGTCACCTTCACATACGCCGGCCTGCAGAAGCTAGCCAACCCCGGCTACCTTGACCCCAACAACCCGACCTCTGTGGCGCATCAGATGTTGCTCCTGCGCCGCAGCAGCCCCATCGGGTTCCTGCTCGGCCTGTCGGCCCACGCCCCGACCCTGGTGGGTCTGCTCATCGCCTTCGGTGAACTCGCGGTCGGGCTGGGCACCCTGATCGGCCTCTGGACCAGGGTCGCAGCCATCGGAGGGGCACTGCTGTCGCTGACGTTCTTCTTCAGTGTCAGCTGGAACACCACCCCCTATTACTATGGCTCTGACATCGTGTTCGTCTTCGCCTGGCTGGTCATCCTCGGGTTCGGCTCGGCCGGTGTGATGAGCGTCGACGGTTGGCTGCGAGCCCGGGCGCGCCGCGAGTTGCATCTCGTCCAAGAATCTGCCACCGTCGCCGTCGACGCGCTACGCCTCCGCGCACTGTGTCCACGGGGTCCCGGGTGCGCATTGGCAGCCGACGGGCGGTGTGCCCGGCAGACCGGCTGCCCGGTGTTCCCCGTCCAAGAGGTCCTTTCGGCTCGCACGGATCAGGACCTGGCCCGGCGGACACTCCTCAGCGGGGGCGCCGCCGCCGGGATTGTGGGGCTGTTCGCGGTCCTTCTCGGCGGTCTCACCGCTGTGATCGGCCGACTAGTCGGCGGCACTACCCGCAGCTCGCGTTTTGCGTCCGCCGTGAGGAACTCGACGCCGCAGTCGACCAAGGCGGCCACCGCACCGAGGCTCGACAAGACCACCCGCCCGACATCAGCGGCAAGCACTCCCCCACCGACGTCCCACACCGCCGGCACACCAGCCACCAGCCCGAACTCAGCGGCAAGCACTCCCCCACCGACTTCGAACTCCACCAGCCCACCAGCCACCAGCCCTACGTCACCGGCGAGCACCGCGACCCCCTCGGGTACCCCGATCACCGCAGCGTCGGCGGTACCGGTCGGTCAGGCCGTCTCGTTCACCAACCCCGCGGACGGCAACCCCGGCTGGCTGGTCCACCCCTCGGGCGGCACCTTCACCGCCTTCTCCGCGGCCTGCACCCACGCTGGCTGTCCCGTCCAGTACGACCAGAGTGCGGCGCAGTTCGTCTGTCCATGCCATGGCGGGGTCTTCGATGCCCGTACCGGACAAGTCCTACAAGGGCCGCCACCCTCCCCTCTTCCGCAAATCGCTGTCCACGTGGTCAATGGCGATATCCGGACCGGCTGAAACCATCGCAGCCGCCCAAGGTCAAACGAGACCCCGCTATCAGTAGGGATACGTCGGTCGAAAACCGCCGCCGGCAGCTACCCCGTTTTGAGACACTGTGGCACCCGTCATGCCGGTGACCTGATAGGACAGCACACGGATGAGCGCAAGGTTTCGAGCCCGACGACAACTCGTGAACCAGGTGGTAGTTCGTGCAATCAATTGGGCGGTCGCACAGCCGGACGTGCGCGCCTGCCTAGTGGTGGGCTCATACGCCTACGGGCGTCCCCGCATGGCAAGCGATATGGACCTTGTGATCCTCTCGGAGACACCCAAATCTCACCTCGACGATCTGGGCTTTATCACCGCGATCACGCCCCGAGGTCGGCTTGTCCGAAGAGCGCAGTGGGGACCCATGCACGAGCGACGCGTGCGGCTCCCCGGCGGCCTGCTCGTAGAGTTCGGGATCGCCACACCCGAATGGGCAGCCCTACCCGTGGACCCAGGAACGGCCAGGGTCATCACGGACGGGTGCAAGATTCTCACTGATGACGGGCTCATCACGGATGCCCTGATCTCTCTCGGACGCGCACCGATCCGATGGCAGCCTGTGACCTGACAAGGTCCCCTACCCGTAGTCGAACATCGCTCGGCGTGCAATTCAGCGTCTGTGCGCTTGGTGTTTCGTAGACGATCCTGAGCAATTGTCCATACCTGTGGATCGAAGAGAGTTCGTGATCACGTCCTATGACCAGAGTTCGAATGGTTCGTTGATCGTGTCGCCGCGCAGGAACGCGGTAAGTAGCGCGGGCAGTTGGCCGGGGTAGAAGCGGTCGTCGCTGTTGACGATCTCGGCCGTGGGCCACCAGCGGAAGGCGAAGTAGTCCTCGCGTTCGTAATCCATTCGTTCAGCTTCGTCGACGTCTGGGCCCGGGACCTGCAGGCGTAGCGTCACGATCACTTCGTCTTGTAGGTGGCGGCGTTGCCGGTGTCGAAATGATGCGCGCCGTCGCCAGTTGGCTGGCCCGATCTGGGACGGGTCGGCGACTATCCCTGTCTCCTCGCGGAGCTCCCTGACCGCAGCGTGCAGGTAGGTCTCGCCTGGGTCGATCCCGCCGCCGGGAAGCTCCCACCACTCACCAAGGTCAGGGTGGTCGATGTCGTGGGTGTGGAAGAGCAGCACGTTGTCGTCGGCATCTATGACGACGGCCCGGACGGCGCTGCGTTCGATGACGGGCAGATCGTTCGGTAGTGGCGCGCCTTCGACGTCCATGGTCATGCCGCGGTCTCGGCAGGCGGGGTGACTGCTTGTTGATCTTCTGGTCGTTCGGCGAGTTTACCGTTGACGAAGACCGCGCCGGCCCGGACGAGGGCGACGAGGTGGGGTGCGTTGACTGCGCGCCACCGGTCTTGGGCGGCCATGATCAGCTTGAAGGCCATCGCCAGCTCCGCGGCCTTCGAACCCGGCCCACGGGTGATCTTGGTGCGGTGCCTTACCATCGAGAAGGTCGACTCGATGGGGTTCGTGGTCCGCAGATGCACCCAGTGCTCGGCTGGGTAGTCGTAGAAGGCCAGCAACTCGTCGAGGTCGTCGGTGATCTTCGCGACGGCCTTGGGAAACTTCGCGCCGAACAGCTCCTGGAACTGCTTGACGGCGGCCAGAGCATGGGTCTTGTCCTCGGCGCCCCAGGTCTCGGCCAGCGCCTTCTTCGCCGCCGGATGCGCGGACTTGGGCAGCGCGCCAAGACAGTTCGCGATCTTCTGGAACCAGCAGCGTTGCTCTCTGGTTTCGGGGAACACCTCGCGCAGCGCACCCCAGAAGCCGAGCGCGCCGTCGCCGACGTCCAGCACCGGAGCCCGCATCCCGCGCCGTTTCGCATCGCGCAGCAGGTCAGCCCACGATCCGGTCGACTCCCGGTACCCGTCGGCCAGGGCAATCAGCTCCTTGGAGCCGTCGGCACGTACGCCGATGAGCACCAGCAGGCACAGCTTGTCCTCCTCCAGGCGGATCGAGACGTGGATGCCGTCGGCCCACACGTAGACGTAATCCACCCTTGACAGGTCCCGCCCGGCGAAGGCGCGCTGTTCATCCTTGCCACTGCTCGGTGAGCCGGGTGATCGTCGAAGCCGACAGGCCGGCCGAGCTGCCCAGGAATTGCTCGAACGCCGGCACGAAGTCGCCACCGGACAGACCGTGCAGATACAGCAACGGCAGCACCTCGCTGATCTTCGGACTGCGTCGGCACCACGCCGGCACGATCGCCGACGCGAAGCGATTGCGTTCGCCGGTGGCCTCGTCGACACGCTTGTCTTGACCCGCGGCGCCCGGACTTCGACCGCGCCGGCCGCGCACAACACCGTGCGCGGGTCGTGGTGGCCGTTACGCACCACCAGCCGGTGCCCGGACTCATCGACCTGATCGACCAACGCGTCGACGTAGGCGTCGGCCTCGGCCTTCAACGCCGCTGCCAGCATCCGCCGCGCACCCTCCCGGGCGATCTCATCCAACAGCGACCCGGCCGTCACCTCCGCCGCGTCGAGCTGCCCTACCTGTTCTGTCTGCACTACCTTGAGCACGGGCGTACCTTCCCGACCGACGTTCCCGCGCCGGCCTGCTTTCGAGACCTACCTACTCGATCACCGGGCAAGGTACGCCCACTCGCGCGTCCCGCCCCGGAACTCGATCCACAGGTTTCAAGCATTGCTCCCTGCCCGGGACGCGCGCCGAGCCGCCCGCACGCTGCTGCGCGCCGCGCTCTGACTCCCTCGGTAGCGCCTTGAAACGGTCGGCTCTCATGCCGGCAGTGCTCGCTTGGCCCGAGCAGTCGTCACGGAATCAACTTCTGTTGCCGCATCTCGGCGAATGTCGACAGCATCATCGATTCGGTGTCGACGTAGTCGTGGAAGCCGTAGCGGCGGGCTTTCGACGTGTCGGCGAACATGTCGTAGTCCCAAGAGAAGACGGAGTCGCCGAACGCCCAGGACGACACCTGCGCGTAGGTGGGCGCAAGGTCGTAGGTGGTGCTCATGGCCTGCCAGAGCGGCTGTTTGTCCGCCATTACGACATCCAGGGACATCGGTAGCGGTGGCGCGACATCGAGGTCGAAGAACGCGGCGATCTTGGGCCAGAGGTCGTTCCAGCGGAACAGGTCACCGTTGGCGATGTTGAAAGCCTGATTCGCGCACGCCGGGTCGGTCGCGGCCCATACGGTCGCCCTGGCCAGGAGACCGGCATCAGTCATCTCCAGCAGGCTGTCGTATGCGCCAGGCCTACCGGGGAACCGCAGTGGCAGCCGGAGTTCCTTGCTGATCGCGGCGTACACGCCGATGACCATGGCGAGGTTCATCGGGTTTCCCAGCGCGGTGCCGCACACGACCGATGGCCGTATCGCCGACCACGTCCAGGGCTTGCCCCGCTGGCGCCGTTCCAGAAACGCCTGCTGATCGACGTTGAACTCCGGTGGCATGTGCGGCGGATCGTCTTCACGGGCCGGCGTCTTGAACGGACCGAGGTGTGCTCCGTAGACCTTGTACCCCTGCATCAAGCTGACGTGCTCGAGGCCGGTCGCGACTGCCTCTATCGCCTGGACCGCGTTGGTCAGCATCGTCAGGTTCGGGGCGACCAGTTCCGCCCAGGTCGGCCGGTCCTGGTAGGCGGCATAGAACACGTGCGTCACTTCCGCCATGCCGGCGAGTGTTGCTCGGCTGTCAGCTTCGTCAAGCAGGTCGACCCCGACGTGGCGGACCCGTGATTGGTCGACGCCACCACGGCGGGATAGCCCGATAACGTCCCACTCGCCGGTGGCGGCCAGGTGCTCGATCAGGTTGGTTCCGATCACTCCCCGAGCTCCGATCACCAGGGCCACGCGTGTGTTCGCCATCTCTGCCCCATCTATATATTGCGGATTACCGATTTCATACGCTATCACGTTCATCGGTAATCCGTGATGTCCCGATATGATGACCACATGGCGAAGCGGGTGAGCAACGACGGCCTGACGACCGTGTTCCAGGCACTGTCCAACCCGACCCGCCTGGCCATCCTCAAGTGGCTGCGAGAACCGGCCAGCTTCCCTCCGCAGGACCAGCCCGCCGAGGACGTCGGTGTCTGCCTCAAACACATCCAGGCCCGCGCAGGTATCTCGCAATCCACCGCCTCGCAGTACATGGCGATACTGCAGCGCGCCGACCTGGTGACCAGCCAGCGCATCGGCCACTGGACCCACTACAAGCGCAACCAGACCCGGCTCGCACAACTGGCCAACCACATCGCCGCAGACCTCTGAGTGCGCTGCCCTAACGGCGGCTGCCCGCGCACGGCTCAGCGCCGAGGCGGTCGAGCACTCGGCCGTGTCGACCTTGAGCTGCCCCACCGAGACGGCCCGATTGCGCCCGGTTTCTCGCTGAGCTAGATAGCCCTCAGGCGATCGCGAACTGCCGATTCAGTGCCGAGACGAGTGGGGCAAGCTCGGGCTGCTCGGTGGCGCGCTCGAGGGTGTCGTGAAGCGTGCGGTCATGGGTCGGCCGGGCCTCCGCGAGCAGGCGAGAGCCCACCGCGGTCAGCTCGGTGTAGATGCCGCGCCGGTCATCGGGACAGATGCAACGCTGCAGCAGGCCGCGGCCCTCCAGCCGGGTGGTGGCACTGCTGGACAGCGCGGCGGCGCGTGCGAGCTGCTGCATGCGCATGTGCCAGCCGTCATGACGGGACAGCGCATCGAGCACGGTGAACTCCACAACGGACAGGTCGTGTTCGCCGGTCAGCGCCCGCTCAAGGTCCTGCTCGATGAGGCCGTGCAGTGCGGTGAGCCGCCGCCAGCCCAGCGCCCTGATCTCGACTGCGTCGTCGTCGATACCCATGGCACGAACTCGCTCTCGTGGCCCGAGCGGTTCGGGCCGGTGCTCTGACACATCGGACGATGCCTCGCCAGCGTGGGCCGGAAGCTGCCGCCGGCCGGGGAAGGTTCGCTCATCGCCTTCGGCGCGGAGCGCGAGGCCGCCACCCCCACCGTGACAGAAACGATCGCGAAATGACCGGGCTTCCGCGGGAATTGCGAGACTTGATCACGTCCGGCCCGATGGCTCACCTGAGCACTATCAACGCCGACGGGAGCCCGCAGGTGACCGCCATCTGGATCGGGCTGGACGGCGATGATCTGGTCAGCGGTCATATGTCGTGGTACGCGAAGCTGCGCAACATCGAGCGGGACCCGCGAGTCGCGTTGTCCTTCGATGCGCCGCGAGTGCCGGGCGTCTTCTTGAGCGAGTACGCCGTCCTGCGGGCGCGGGCCGCCGTTCAGCCCAGTGACGACGCCTGGTATCTGCTCAATCGCTTGGCGAAGATCTACATGTCCCCTGATGCCGAGTTCCCGGCACCGGAGGTCCCGGCTATGTCGTGCGCTACTCCGTCGAGCGCATCGGCGGCGTTGGCCCCTGGGCATCGACACACTGAAGCGGGTGACGCGATGGCGCCAGGCGCGCTGCCCAGCGGATGCTCGTCGGCCCTGATGGTCAGCTGAGGTCGGCTAGTTCGAGCTCGGCGTTGGATCTGACTTCGTCCAGGACCTCGAAGGCGATCTCGACGCTCGCCGGTGGGACCGTATGTACCAGTCGAGCCGTGACGTCGCCGATGCGCGAACGCGCCCGATCGAATGTGGCAGCGCCTGCGGCTGACAGGCGCAGGTCATCATCCGTGTCGTTGATCAGCTCGTCGGCTCGCAGGCCCGCGAGAATGCTATCGACGCTCGCGGCGTCGGCCTTGAGCCCATCAGCGAGTACGCGTCCCGCGTCGTCTCGCGAGCCGGCGGACCGAGCGATGACATTCAGTGCGACCCAGCGTTCGTAGGAGCGGATCGGCGTCGTCGCGAGCAGACGGTGTAACAGCGCTCGCAACGCGTTCTCGGTGGGTCCGATAATCATGGGTAAAGATCGCTGATCGGGCATCGGGTGCTCCTCAATATCGTTGGTGGAACCAACGATATCAGTCGTTGCCGTCCCTGTCAGGCCGGGGTAAGGCTGTAGGCGGCGTCCCGAGCCGCCGCCAGCTCCCGATCACCGGATCCGGACCGGGCCTTGTTGTGTGGTCAAGACCACGAGTGCCTCGATCGTGGCAACTTCCCAGCCTTACCGGCGAACAGGCTATGTGCGCCGTACCTGCGACGGCCCCTGACCCCGAGCGTGCTGGGCCACGCTGCCAGCTGGCGAGGGGGCGATTCGCGCGAGCAGGTTGATCAGCACGGAGCGTTCGCGCGGCGACAAGGGCGCCAGTACCTGTTGCTGAACGTCGTCGATGACGTCGTCGAGGGTCCGAAGCAGGTTGCTGCCGGCTTTGGTGAGAGCGATCTGGTTTCGCCTGCGGTCGACTGGGTCCAGAGCGCGGCTGGCCGCGCCCCGATCGACGAGTTCGCGTACGACTGCATGCACGTCGCTTCGATCCAGATTGGCCGAGTGTCCCAGCGCGGCCTGGCTTGCCGGACCGAATTCGTCCAGCGCGGCAAGGATCCGGTAGTGGTATCCGCGTGCTCCGGCGCCGGCGAGCGCGGTGGTCAGCAGCTGGTGGGAATGAGCAGCTGCCTGGCCCAGCAGCCACGTGGGTAGAGCCGACAGTCGCGCCGGCGCGGACCGGTCGCCCGGGGTGGCCTCCACTCGCGCGACTCTAGCCGTACCCGGCAATGACGTTGGTGACGCGCCGATCCGGCAGTTGACCGTAAGACCCCCGCCAATGTCCTGCCCCGGCACCGGACACGGCTACGCCGCCGACATCCCGGATTGGGTCGCCGACGGACTCACCCGATCCTTCACCACGCCCAGCGGCGCCGACCCGACCCATCAGCGTGAGCGCCGACTCCCGCGTGCCCCAGCGGACACCCGCGTGGTGAAACCGCGCCGGGCTCAGTCATGGTCGAGCTGCCTGAGCACCGTGGAGAGGAACGTCAACTGATGCTCGGTCTGGGCAAGTCCGCCGCCTTCGTGGTCGCTGTATTCCGACGTTCGCAAGTCTTTGGGCCCGCCATCCCGCAACGCCAAGAAGGCAACCGTCGCCCGGATCTCGCTGTGCGACCGGTTCCTGGCGCAGCCAGGCCCGGAAATGCGCCGAACGATATTCGGTGCGTGCGCGGCTTCACCATGCGCCGCCGAGTTGATCCACCCACTTGAGATTCTGTCGGCAAGTGTTCTTGACGAGGCATCTGTATAGGCATACTTACCGTTCGTGACCACTTACCAAAGCGGCGATGTGATGGGCCCGTTGGCGGACAGCACCAGGCGGGCCATCGTCGAACGCTTGGCCGAGCGGCCGCAGGCGGTCGGGGAGCTTGCCGACCAGTTACCCGTCAGCCGGCCGGCAGTCTCCCAGCACCTCAAGATCCTCAAGGACGCTGGGCTGGTCACCGAACGCGCGGCCGGCACCCGCCGGATATACCGCCTCAACCCGATAGGCGTGGCCGCGCTGCGCGATCAGCTGGACGTCTTCTGGAACCGGGCGCTGGCCGGCTACCAGGATGTCGTCGAACAAGCACCAGTCGTCGAACCACCAACAGTCGTCGAACAAGCACCAGTCGTCGAACCACCAACAGTCGTCGAACCACCAACAGTCGTCGAACCACCAACAGAGGAGAACTCGTCATGACTCAGGCCGCGGCCGCCGTCGTTCGCAAGCAGGTTGTCGTAGACACACCGATCTCGCAGGCATTCTCGGCGTTTACCGAGCGGTTCGGCGACTTCAAGCCACCGGAGCACAACCTGCTCGGCGCTCAGATCGCCGAGACCGTGTTCGAGCCACGTGTCGGCGGCCACATCTACGACCGCGGCGTGGACGGCAGCGAATGCCGCTGGGCGCGCATCCTTGCCTACGAGCCACCGGACCGCGTCGTGTTCAGCTGGGATATCGGTCCACAGTGGCAGATCGAGACCGAGCCGGACAACACCAGCGAGGTCGAGGTCCGATTCATCGCCGAAACCCCGCAACGCACCCGCGTGGAACTGCAACACCGCCACATCGACCGGCACGGCCCTGGCTGGCAGGCCGTCAGCGAAGGCGTCGAAGGCGAGGCCGGATGGCCGCTGTATCTCGCCCGGTACGCCGCCCTGTTATCGGCGGACAGCTGATGGCGCCGATCACCACCCATCACGATCGACTTCGAAGGCCACGGTGTCGGGAAGGTACTGGTCTCGATCGTCGTCCGCCGTCAAGCACGAAAAGAGATGCCAGCGTACCTGGCCACGTTGAAACGCCGTGTCGGGTTCACGCCACATGACACATACGTTCCTCCGAGCGCACCGGGCGTGAACCAGTGAGCCAGCCCCACAACATCGACCGATGGGAGCGGCTACGGGATGCACCTGGCTCCGCGGCGCTTGTCGGTGACGAGACCTCGGATTGCATTCCGAACGGGAGCGGTGGCACCGAGCCGCCGAGTGAGGGCGGCCCGGCGCATCAACGCTTGGGCCAGCGTCAGGCAGTGAAAACCGCCCTGGCTGGGTGTCTTGGCGATCACCGCATTGCCGGCGAGTAGCTGTACGAGTTCGGAGTGCACCTGGACGCTCATCGGGTAGTTCCAGCTGGCGATGTTGCTGACCGGACCGGGCAGCGGAACCCGACCGGCGGTCTGCCATTCGATCTCCTCCAGGTACCAGGGGGGGCCGTCCAGGCCGCGGGTCCACGTCGGCGCAGGCGAGCCGCCATGGTTTACCGATCTCCCAGACCAGCAGTAGGACCAGCAGATCGCGATGCGCCGTCATCGCGTCCACCGCCGACTGCACCCGGCGGCGAGGCTCGTCCAGGTCGGTCCCGGACCATTCCGGATGCTCACGCACCGGTCGCCGTCAGTTGTCTGACGGAGCTCGCGGCCCGAATGTAACCGCCGAATGCGCAGCGCGGTGTCCACCCGGCTCTGGTGCCGGCGCCGTGCGCACCGGGCCGCAAGATCCCGCCCGGCAGCCGATGGGACGGGAGGACGGTCCGGCCCGAATCCCCCAGGGATACGGGCCGGACCGGTCCTCGTGGCGGGTTTACGGGTAGGTCACCACGTTGCTCGGGACACCCACATTCGCAGCGGTGACCGGGGCGCCGGTGTCGTTGACGACATGATCGAGCGTGCCGGCCCCCAACTCCACGGTCAGCAGGTCGTGCAGCCGCACCCCAGGGGTGACTGGCACCTCGAAGCCATGGGACGCGTGGATCGACGGGTCGACGTTGGTGTAGATGTAGCTGCCTGCTCCCCACAGTTCGTGGGTCTTCACCCGGTCCGCGATCTTGTAGGCAGCCCAGCCCAGCACCCCCTGGTGCTGCCAGGCGGCCTGGTCGGGCGCGTCGTAGGGCAACTCGTTCTGAAAGAAGATCGTCTTCCCGCGTTCGCCGTTCCAGATGACGTTGTACTTCTGGAAGTGTTCGACGAACAGACCGGTGGCGGTGACGTCGTTGCCGTTGACCACGACGCCAGTATCGGCGGTGTTGACGGTCCAGCCGACCCCGACGCCGTGATCGGCGCGCCAGGCCCAGATGTCGTCGAGGATGACGTGGTCGCTGTTGACCTCCAGGCTCACATCCGCCCTGCCGGCGTGCGGTCCGCCGATCCGGAAGAACACGTCCTGTAGGGCGGTCGGATCGGCCGGGTCTGACCAGTGGTTGTGCTCACGCGCCCGGCCGTTCCCGGCGTGCCCGCTACCGATGCGCATCAGTGCCGGCGAGTTCACCTGGCCGGCGTCGATCATGATGCCCGCGATGTCGACGCCCTTGACGTCGGCAACGGTGAGCGGAACCGCGCCGTTGACGGCCGTCAGCGTGGCGATTCCGAGGCCGAGCACGACGGTGCCGGGCCGCTTCACCGCGATGCTCCGGTCGATGTCATAGACACCGGGGGTCAAGATCAGGTTCTTGCCCCGCGCGAGCTCACGGTTGATCGACTTCACCGAGTCCCCCGGTTTCGCGAGGTAGAACTCGCTCAGCGGGATGGAGCGCCCCGCCGTCGCTCCGCTCCCCCAGGTCGTGCCTGAACTGTTGGTGGCAGCGGAAGGGACGAACACGTTGTACCGGTCCTCCTTGTCCAGGTACAGGTACGGCTTCTCCCGGCTCGCCGGGTTGGTCGCCAGGGTGGTGTACGGCGGATCCGGAAACGACTGGGCCGGCGCCCCCTGCACCCCGGCGAACACCTGGTTCCACACGCCGTTCGACCAGCCACCGATGGCGCTGTTGCGGGTCAGGAACTGTTGCTGTGAGCCGTTGATGATGAAGCCGGTCTGCGAGTCGGCGAGGAAGCCGCCGCTGGCGTACTGCGGGCCGGCGGTGCAGTAGTCCATGAAGGACAGGTTGCCCCCGGTTATCTTGACGCGCCGCAGAGGTGCCGCCTGGGACACGGCCCAGAACTCGGCGGACGCCCGGCAGCCGTCGCTGCCGCCGGTGACGTTGATCGTCAGATTCGACATGGAGCGCCAGAAGTTGTCCAGCGCGATGCAGTTCGGAGCCTCGGGGGTTCCCAGGCAACGGTTGTAGACGTCGACATGGCCGTTGATGGTGACGTCCGTCGGAGACTTCCCGAGGCCGGCCACCTCCGTGTAATACCCCACCTGGAAGATCAGCGGCTGAGCGGCGGAACCGTAGGTACCGGGCTTGAACAGCAGCGCATACCGCTGGCTGCCCATCTCGTTGTCCACCTGCTCGGCGGCCACCGCGTTGACAGCGGCCTGGATCTGGCTGACCGGCATACTCGGATCGAAGATCTTGACATGGTCACCGAAATCGAGCGGACCGCCCGCCGAGCCGTGACCGGGACCCGGTTTGGGATCCGGCGGCGCCGCGGACGCGACACCGGTACTCAACATCGAGCCGGCCAGCACCACCGCGACCAGACCGGCCAGCAGCCGACGGCCGCGTTTCCGACCCAGGGGCCGGGGCTGGGTGCCATGCCGGCGGGGCGACTGCAACTTCTGGACCTGCGACAGCGACAACGGGAACTCACACGACTTCGGCACAGACATCAGCGAAACCTCCATGGGGTTCGGCACGCGCCGGCCTGCTTGCCCGGGTCGGCGCTCAGCGAGCTGGTGACTCACTGGATGGTGAGTCATCGTCCACAGGTCACCCCGATGACCCTTGAGACATGCTGGACCACCTGCTGAATGACCGCTTGCAGAGATCGAAATCAGCGGGTGGGCCCGCCCGGCCGACGCTCGCATCGGCCGGGCGAGCGGTCCCCCCAGGGTACGGCTCAGGCCCCGGGGATCAGGTGCAGGATCACATAAGCCACGTTGGCCGGGTTCGGCGAGGGATCCATGAACTGGTGGTCCTTGTCGACCCAACCGGTGTAGCCCTTCTTGGTGTTGTACTCATACCATCCGGCGGCGTACATGATCGGCGCCACCGGCACCTGCTCTGACATCACCTTCGCCAGTGTGTTGATTGCTGCGGCACTCTCCTCGGTGGTGCCGGCCTTGGCGTAGCTGGCCAGAGCCTTGGTCGCCTCCGGGTTGTTGAAGCGGCCGTAGTTGCCACTGGCGTTGTTGCCCTGAGCGATCGCCGGATCCAGCCAACCCTCGTACTGGGCGTAGGGCGACGGCCCGGTGTTGCCCCAGTGGATGGCCGTGTCGAACGTCCCAGCAGCGAGGTCGGCGTACCACTTGTTGGCGTCCACACCGCTGACCTTCGCGTCGAATCCGACCGCCTTGAGGTCGGCCGACATGATCTGGGCCGCCTGGTAGTAGTCGGTGTAGGCGGTCGGATCCTCGATGCTGAAGGACACCGGCTTGCCACCCTTCGCCCAGATGCCGCTGCCGTCCTTGGCGTAGCCGGCGCCGGTCATCAACTTGTTCACGGCGTCGGCATCCTGACCCGGCTTCAGGTCGTCCTTGTAGGCGGCCGGGAGCATGCTGCTGAAGTTCGGCAGCAACAAACCGCTGGAGGACGTCGCCGGGGGCTCGTAGCCCTGCTCGGCCTGGGTCGCGACCTTCGTCCGGTCCAGCCCTGCACTGATGGCCTTGCGGACCGCGGCCTCCTTCAGCGCTTCCGGGCCGGTGGAAACATTGAATACCAGGCCGACGGTGTTGATGGCCGGGAACCAGTACTTGTGATGGGTGGGGTCCTTCGCCACGAAGCTCTGCTCGATGTTCGAGACGAAGTTTCCGGCGTAGTCGATCTGGCCGGCCGCGAGCTGTTGCAGGGCAACGTCATTACTCGAGTACGACGGCACGTCGACCTCGGGGACACCCGGCGTTCCGCCCCAGTAACCGGGGTTTGCCTTGAACTGCAGTCCCTGGGGGGTGAACTTCGCGAGCGTGTAGGCGCCCGTGCCGACGGGTTGCGGATCGGCGAACTTCGACGGATCCCCCGATGCGCTGTAAACACTCTTCTTGACGATGAACGTCTGCCCGGCGATGGTGTAGATGTTCTGGAACTGTGGGGCGGTGAACTTCACGGTGACCTTGTTGGCGCTGTCAACGCTCGTGCCGGCGACCGGAATGCCGGACCGGTTCGTCGCCGGCACGTCCTTCATCACCTGGTAGGTGTAGGCGACGTCCTCGGCGGTCAGTGGTGAGCCGTCGCTGAACTTGACCCCGTCACGCAGGGTGAAGGTGATGGCCGTGCCATCTCCGTTCCAGGCGAAATCTGTTGCCAGCCAAGGGTAGGCGGTGTTCGCCTTCAGCGCGTTGAACATCAGCATCGGCTCGTAGAACAGACCTTCGATGTTCAGCTTGTAACCGAACCCGTTGGCGTTGAAGGCGTTGAAGTTGGCCTCGAGCGACGGGATCGGATTGTTCTCCACCACCAGGGGTTTGGTGCCCTGCTTGGTGGCCATCGGGGGGCCCTCTGCGAGCGTGACCCCGCCGTGGGGGTCGGCGCTGCCGCCGCCCTTGGACGACGAAGCACTGCCCGTCGAGGCTCCCGACGCCGTACTGGATTCGGACATCGAGCCACCGGAGGACGAACTGCCTGGCCCGCTGCCCGATTCCGACGACGAACTGCCGGAGTCCGACGACGAACTGCCGGAGTCCGACGACGAACTGCCGGAGTCCGATGACGAACTGCTGGACTGGGAGGACGACGCCTCGCTCGTCACCGCCGACGAGACGCCCGCCGCAGACTGCGTCGTGGTGGAATTTGCGGTGGTACCTGAACTGCCGCAGGCGGACGCCAGCAGGCTGATGATGCCCACGGCGGCGACGCCGGAGATGGATTTGCGTAACATGAAGGCCTCTCGAAACGGGTCGGCATGGTGCCGACGACCAATGATCGGATCGCCTTCCGACAAACATGATCCGTTGCCGGCCGGCGGGGCGCTAATGCTGGGCTGTCACCCCTTTCCTGGTACTGCGGTGGGAATCTCGGAGAGCAGGGCCGAGAATCGCCACCGCTCTTGCCCGTGTGGGGGAGGACGTTTCGCCGGGATGCCGGCCGTGATGGCCACCGGCACTGCTGCGGGCGGGCTCATCCGTCGTCACCGCCGATGACCTGTTTCCCGGTGGAGGCGGGCGGCGTCGGCCGGGACGAGAGTTGGTCGCCGGATTCCGGTTCGTGCAACCAGCAGGCCGCCCGGTGGTTTTCGGTCACCGGGAACGACGCTGGGTGCTCGGTGATGCAGATGTCCATGGCGTATGGGCACCGGGGATGGAACCGGCATCCGGTGGGCGGGTGCACAAGGGAGGGCGGCGATCCGGAGGCGCCCAGCCACGTTTTCTGCTCGATCTCCGGATCCGGTGCGGCACTGAGCAGCAGCTTGGTGTACGGGTGGGCAGGCGCGTTGGTGATCTGATCCGCGGGCCCGACCTCGACGACCCTACCGGCGTACATGACCATGATGGTGTCGGCCAGGTACCGCGCCGAGGCGATGTCGTGCGTGACGTACAGGATCGCCAGATGCTCGCGATCCCGCAGGTCCGCCAGCAGGTTCAGCACGCCCAACCGGATGGACACATCGAGCATCGACACCGGCTCGTCGGCGATCAGAACCTTGGGTTCGACAGCCAGGCCGCGGGCGATCGACACCCGCTGGCGCTGGCCGCCCGACAGTTCGTGCGGGTACTTGTCGATGAACTGCTCGGCGGGTTCCAGGGACACCCTGCGCAGCAGGTTCAGGACACTCTGTTCCAGGTGGTCGCCGCCGCGTCCGTGAATCAGCAGCGGGCGGCTGAGGATGTAGCGGACGTCGTGCGCCGGATTCAGCGACGCGAACGGGTCCTGCAGAACCAACTGCACCGACCTGCGGTATTCCTTGGACGCCGCATCGTGCAGGTTGATCTCGTCGCCGTTGAAGTACAGCCGCCCCGAGGACAGTTTGTGGGTGCGGGCCAACATCCTGGTGAGCGTCGACTTGCCCGAACCGCTCTCTCCCACCACCGCGGTCACCGATCCCGGGTACAGAGCCAGCGAGATGTTCTCTGCCGCACGCACTGTGCCCCGGCCGAAACGCCCGACCTTGACCCGGAAGTGCTTGGTGATGTCAACGGCCTCGAGCACCGGCCGGCGGTCTTCCGGCCCGAGCGGGTTTGCTGCCGTGGGCAGTTGTGCCGTGGGCAGCTGTGCCGTCGGCGGTGGGGCAGTTGACCGGTTGGCCGGCGGAAGGTGGGCGGTCACCGGCTGTCCTGTCCGAGCGCCGTGACGGCATCCCGCCGACGCAGCGACTCTCCTCGCATGCTGGGCCGAGCAGCGTCGGTACCGGCCGCCGGCGGTGTGGCGGCGAGCGGTGGCGGCACCTGGTGACGTCCGTCCTGCAGCCAGCACAGCGCCTCCCGGGGTCCGGAGGCGTCAGGGATCTTGAGGATTGGGGGCTCCTGGGTTCGGCATTCGTCCATCGCCCAGTCGCAGCGGGGGTGGAACGGGCATCCCGACGGCACCCGCCGGAGATCAGGTGGTGAGCCGGCGATCCCGGACATCACCTTCTTCTCTCCGTGCAAGGAGGGGAACGACTTGGTCAGCCCGTAGGTGTACGGATGCCGCGGTGCCCGGAACAGGGCCCTGGCCGGGGCCTTCTCGACGAGACGTCCGGCGTACATCACGGCGATGGTGTCGGCGATCTCGATGAGCAGCGACAGGTCGTGGGTGATGAACAGGACGCTGAACCCCAGCCGCTCCCGCAGCTCCATCAGTTCTTCGAGGATCTCCCGCTGGATCACCACATCCAGCGCGGTGGTCGGTTCGTCCATGATCAGCAGGCTCGGCCGGAGCGCCAGCGCCAGCGCGATCATCACCCGTTGCCGCATGCCTCCGGAAAGCTGGTGCGGGTAGCTGCTCAACCGGTCGGGAGAGATGCCGACCATCCGCAGCAGCTCTTCGGAGCGAGTTCGCCGCTGCCCCTTGGACATCGACTTGTCGTGTGCCTTCAGCACGTCGTCCAGCAGCTTGCCGACCCGCAGCACCGGATTCAGCGCGTGCAGCGCACTCTGGAACACCACGGCGATCTGTGACCAGCGGACCTCCTGCAGCACCTGCCGGTCCTGGGAGAGCAGGTCGACCGTGCGAGGTCCGGCGCCCGGGCCGGTCTCCCTCGGGCGGTCGGCCGCGACCTGACCGTCCCGGTAGCTACCCGCCGGCCAGTCGTAGAAGTAGGCCTCGCCCGCCGTGATCACGCCCGGGTCGCGCAACAGTCTGGTCACCGCGTAGGCCAGGGTTGACTTGCCGCTGCCGCTCTCACCGGCCAGCCCGACCACCTCGCCCCGACGGATCGTCAGGTCCACGTCGTCCACGGCGTGAACGGGGTTGTCGCCGAAGCCGTAGTCGACGCTCAGCCCGCGGATCTCCAGCAGCAGGTCGCCCGCCGATGGGACGGGCGGCGCCGGCAGCGCCGTGCCAACTGCCGATTCGGAGCCGCCCGGCATGATGGTCGGTTCCTGGGCGGCGGGCGACCGGCTGGCCGTCGACGTCGGCAGGTCCCGGGTCACAGTGATTTCTCCAAGCCCGCGCCGGCAGCTCGGCCGGTCGCCAGGGTGGACCTGCGGCGGGCGACGGGCGTGAAACCGAGCTGAGGGGCTGACTTCACGCCGATCTGCCTGCGCGCCTTGCGTCCACCGGTTGCCGTCCGCAGGCGCGGATTGATGTACTCGTCCACCCCGAAGTTGATCAGCGCCAGCGCCGTGCCCAGCAGCGCGATCGCCAGGCCCGGCGGGATGTACCACCACCAGGAACCCGACTCCACCGCAGAACTCGACGTCGCGTCGAACAACATGGTGCCCCAGTTGTAATCCGCCCCCGCGGTGACCACGGTCAGGAAGCCGAGCCCGACGTAGGTGCCGATGGCGTAGATCGTGGTGAACAGGAACGAGGAGGCGATCACGGCCGTCAGGTTGGGCATGATCTCGGCGATGATGATTCGCCACGTGCTCTCGCCGCTGACCTTCGCGGCCTCCACGAAATCCCGGCTCCGGATGGACAACGTCTGAGCGCGAATGACCCTGGCACCCCAGGCCCAGCCAGTCAACGCGATGATCAGGCTCACCACGATCGGGTTGCCGGTCCGCTCGGGCCCGAGGAAGGCGCCGATCGCGATGAGCAGCGGCAGCGCCGGGATGACGAGGAAGATGTTCGCCAGCATGGACAGCACCTCGTCCAGCAGCCCGCCGACGTAACCGGCGGTGATTCCGATGAGGACCGCCAACGCTGTCGCCACAGCTCCAGCCAGGAATGCGACGATCACCGTCGGCCGGGTTCCGGCCAGCAGCTGCGAGAAGATGTCGCCGCCGATCGTTGTCTGCCCTAGCCAGTGGCTACCGCCGGGGGCCTGCGACGGCACCGTGGACCCGGGGAGCGGCGGACCCGCCAATGGGCCGAGCGCGGTCGGATCGAACGGTGCAATCAGCGGCCCGACGATGGCAAGAAGGACGAAGATGCCCAGCATTACCAGGCCCACGATCATCTTGGCGGACCGGGTGAGCCGGAAGCGTCTCCTCGGTCCTGGGGCCTGGGTGGCCGGGGCCGCCGGCTGCAGGGTGTCGCTCGGGGTGACGTCGACGATTTCCACGATGGGTCAGGCCTCCTGACGAGTGCGTGGATCGAGGGCGACGTACAGGATGTCGGCCAGGAAGTTGGCTGCCAGCACCACCAGCGTGATGACCAGGAAGATGCCCTGCACCAGCGCGTAGTCCAGGCTCTTCACGGCGGACAGCAGGATGAACCCGATGCCGGGGTACGAGAAGACGATCTCGGTGAGCACCGAACCGCCGACGACGAAACTCAGGGCCATCGCGAAACTCGACACCTGGGGCAGGATCGCGTTGCGAACCGCGTACCAGACCACCCGCCGAGCCGGCAGCCCGGCCGCTTCTGCCAACAGGACGTAGTCCTCGTCCCGGACCGTCACCATCATGTTGCGCATGCCGATGATCCAGCCGGCCAGCGACGCACCTACGATCGTCAGGGCGGGCAGGATGCCGTGGTAGAGAGCGTCTTTGATGAATGCCCCGTTCCAGCCGATGGTGCTGTTGAGATAGTCGTAGCCGTTGATGGCCGGGAACCAGGCCAGGTGAACGGAGAACACCAGTACCAGCAAAGTGGCGAGGAAGAAGTACGGCATCGCCTGCAGGAAAGTGGTCAGCGGCAACAGTGACTCGACCCAGGATCCCCGCTTCCAGGCCGCCAGGGTGCCGATGGCCGTTCCGACGACGAAACTGATCACCGTCGCCAGTCCGACCAGGATGACGGTCCAGTAGAAGTGGACGGCGATCACGTGCGTCACCGGGACATTGCCCTGACTCATCGAGAACCCGAGGTCGCCGTGCAGGATCATGTTCCAGAAGTGCAGGTACTGGCCCCACAGACCCTGCCCGGTACCGACGCCGTACTGCAGCTCAAGTGCATGGATAGCCTGCGGCGGAGCGCTTTTCATCTGCGCCAGGGCGGTGAGCACCGGATCTCCCGGCACCATCCGCGGGATGAAGAAGTCCAGGGTGACGGCTGCTATCGCGGCCACCAGATAGAAACCGATCCGTCGGATGAAGACGCCCACAGCTCACACCCTTCCGTCGGCAACGACCCGGCCGGCGCGGTGCCGGGCGATGATGGCGGCGAATCGGCGGCCGCTGGTCTTGATCGTCCGCCGCTGGGTTCGGAAGTCGACGCCGACCAGCCCGAAACGCTTGTCGTAGCCGTACGCCCATTCGAAGTTGTCCAGCAGGGACCAGGCGAAGTAGCCGGCCACCGGTGCACCACGCCGACACGCTGCCGCGGTCGCCTCGATGTGAGTGTTCAGGTATCCGGCGCGTTCGACGTCGTCGATGCTGCCGTCCGCCGCCACCCGGTCGACCCAGGCAGAACCGTTCTCCGTCACGTAGATCGTGCGCGGCCTGTACTCCTCGGCGACCCGCACCAGGATGTCCTCAAGCCCCTGCGGGTAGACCTCCCAGCCCATCGCCGTCTCCACGGCGCCGGGCACCCGGACCTCGGCTGTTCGCGCGCCACCAGCAGAGGGGTTGTCGCGCAATACTTCCCGCTTGTAGTAGTTCACGCCGAGGTAGTCCAGGGGTTCGGCGATCACCGCAAGGTCGTTGCCGCGCAACGGAAGTTCGACCCCATAGGTACGCATCATTTCCTCCGGATACCCCCGCCCGTGGATCGGGTCGAGCCACCACTGGTTGGTGTGACCGTCGCCGCGCCAGGCGGCCGCGACGTCTTCCTCGCGATCGCTGGCGGCATGGATTGTGCTGAGGTTGTTCACGATTCCGACTGAGGGCGTGCGAACGGCCGCCGACCGGATCGCCTGGACGCCTAGGCCGTGCGCGAGGTGCAGGTGCACCGACGCCGCGACGGCCGAGGTGATGCTCCTGATCCCGGGGGCCATGATCCCCTCCAGATGCCCCAGCCAGGCGCTGCACAGCGGTTCGTTCAGCGTGGTCCAGTTGACCACCCGATCGCCGAGTGCCGCCGCCACCACCGACGCGTAGTCGGCGAAGGCGTGCGCCGTATCCCGTTCCGGCCAACCACCCTTGTTCTGCAGGGCTTGCGGCAGATCCCAGTGGTAGAGCGTGACGAACGGCGTGATGCCCCTGGCCAGCAGGCCATCGACGAGCGCCTGGTAGAAGTCGAGACCCCTCTGGTTCACGGCGCCGACACCGTCGGGGATCACCCGGGGCCAGGCAACAGAGAACCGGTAGGCATCCACTCCCAGTTCCGCCAGCAGGTCGAGATCCTCCGGCCACCGGTGGTAGTGATCGCAGGCCACATCGCCGGTGTCACCACCGTCGATGGCGCCCGGCTGCCGGCAGAAGGTGTCCCAGATCGACGGTGCGCGTCCGTCGACATCGTGTGCACCCTCGATCTGATAGGCAGAAGTTGCTGCGCCCCAGATGAAATCGCCGGGTAATGCTTCCACAGCCTGCACGGGCGATGTTCCTTTCGATCTCTTGGACTTCGATCCGGACGCTGAAGGAATGAGGGGTGAAATCTGGGTGCGCGCCTTGGCTGCGCGCGCGTTGTCAGGTGGAGTCGCGGACCACCAGCGTGGTCGCGATCACGTGGCGGGGTTCTGACTTCGGGGTGCCGTGGACTTCGGCGAGCAGCATGCCGGCCGCCGCGGTGCCCATCTCACGTAAAGGCTGGTGTACCGAGGTCAGCGCCGGCTCGATGACGGCAGCCAGCGGGACGTCGTCGAACCCGACCACCGCGACATCTGCGGGAACGTTGAACCCGGCCGCCCGCAACGACCTGAGCGCCCCGGCGGCGGAGAGGTCGTTGTGGGCGAACACCGCATCGAATTCGATCCCGGCCTCGAGGAACCCCTCGATGGCGAGCCGGCCGCCGTCGAAGGTGAAATCGCCGGGCGTCACCCGGTCGGCGTCGATCGGCAGCCCAGCTTCGGAGAAGGCCTGGGCGAAGCCTTCCAGGCGTTCGGTGGTGCAGCCGAAGCCGTCGCATCCGCGGATCACCACCGGGCGCCGGCGTCCCGTCGCCAGCAGATGGTGTGCCGCCGATTCCGCTCCGGCGAAGTTGGTGGTGGCGACCGATGGGAACAGCGGCTGGCGGGAACGGTCATCGATCATCACCACCGGCAGGCCCTCGGCATGCAGGCCGGCAATGTAGTCGAGGGTGCCCTCCGGCTCGATCACCACCAGCCCGTCGAAGGACTTCGCGGAGACCTGTGAGGCGAACCGGCGCATCGATTCGTCGCCGCGGTTGCAGGTGAACAGCATGACGCCATGGGATGCGGTCTCCAGTGCGTCGATGACGCCCTGCAGCACCTCCCCCATCCAGGGCCAGGTGAGGGAGGGGATCAATACGCCGACCACTCCGGTCCGGCCCCGGGCCAGACCCACCGCCCCGGAACTGGGGACGTAGCCCAGGGTCTCGATGATCTGCCGGACCCGAGCGGCCGTGCCCTCGTCGAGGTCGGACTTCCCGTTGAGCACCCGGGACACCGTGGTCTTACTGACTCCGGCGCGGGTGGCGACGTCGGCGATAGTGATCCGCAAGCCCGTACCTCCCTGCGTCGACCCGACTCTGCGCCACGCGGAACCGGTTCCGGAACCGGTTCCGGGCCAGTGTGGCGCGACCCACATCGTGCGGTCAATCACGGAACGATAACGATTGGTGTCGCCGCGACACTCGGTACCGGAACGCTCGGACACGGCCAGGTCCGCGCCGAGACAGCCACCGCGGCGAAACCCGGACCTGCCCCGAACGCCAGCGTGATGACGCCCAGTGCCGGTGGCCGAACCCGGTCGCCGTACCGGCCGATGCCGGTGACGACCACTGCCAGCGCCAGCAGGATCCACCGCCAACCGGCGGGCAGGGTATGTGCCCGGCCGGTGGCGGCCGACACCCCGACGAGCATCAGCCCGACGGCTGCCACCACCAGCGCCAGCCAACCGGTGCGGGCCATCCGGACGCCGATCGCGGCCGAGATGGCGGCGGTGACGGCCACGCTGCAGGCCAACACCGATTGCACCAGGAACAGCGGCAGATGCCGCAGCGCCACAGCCGCGCAGAGGAACCCGCCGATGTCGATGAGGACGCCCGTCCAGTACAGGGGATGACGGGCGACCTTGGCGAGATCGTCGTGAGAACCCCCGAAGGCGCCGGACCGGCGGACCGCGGTCGATTCGAGCACCGAGCCGGTTCCGGAGCCAACCGCGCCGAGCGCGGAAGTGCCACCGCTGTCTGCGCTGTCATGTTCACCACCAACACGGTGCTGCCGGCGGCCGTCGGGCTCGCCTTGCTGGGCGACCGTCCGCGGCCCGGGATGGTCGGCCCTGGAGCTGTCGGGTTCCTGTTCGCAGTCGCCGGTGCCATCGCGGTCGCACACTTCTCCGCCGCGGCGGACGAGGGACGAGGCTCCGCCGTTCCCGGGCCGCTGCTCGCACCGTCGCCCCAACCCTGGGCCGCCGAACCGCACTGAAGGCGAAGAGACGGCGATGGCCGGACTCGGCCGGATGGTCAGGCCGATGCACACCGGACGAGTTCGGTCCACTGCGGGCGCGCCGTGCAGGACACTGCGGTGCAGGGCACTGCGGTGCAGACTTCCACCATGGGTGAGGCAGAACGCAACGCATGGCGAGGGAACACCTGCGCATCGTCGCGGCCGGAGACGAGTCCGCGGTGCCGGCGAACCTGACCGCTGACTATCTCAACCACCGCTCAGCCGACGAACCCCTGGCCGCACGACAACCCGGCCCGGACGGACTGAACGCAACGATGCGGTGGCTGCAACGGGCCTTCGCCGACATGCGGTTCGAGGTGCACGAGTTTGCCCTGAACGGCACCTGGTGGCCCTGCACGTCACGTTTCACGCTCCTCAGCACGGTCCGTTCGTGGTTCACGACTCACCCGATGCCAGCGTGACGGAGGTCTTTCCGGCCACTGGACGCTCGTTCGCCGCCAAACAGGCGCACTGGATCACGATCCGGGACGGCGCCGTCGCCGAGCACGACGCGGTTCGAGACGATCTCGGCATGGCACGACAACTGGGCTCGATTCCGCCAAGGCCCACCTACATCGGGCAGATGCTCCTGGCGAAGCGGAGGGAACGCCGCGCGGGCCGAATCACCCCGGTGGCAAGACGTGTCCGGGAGTCGGGCGCGCGACAGTGGGTGATTCTCCGACGTTGTCGGCGGTGGGCGGCTGTGTGTTGCTGACCCGTCGAGCCGGGTTGATGATGAGTGCTTCCCCGATCCCCAGGAGGCCGCTCCGATGACGACACAACTGAACCCCTACCTCGGGTTCCGCGACAATGCCCGGCAGGCGATGGAGTTCTACCGCTCGGTCTTCGGCGGCGAGCTGACGCTGAACACGTTCGGGGACCTTCACGCCAGCGAGGATCCCGCCGAACAGGACAAGATCATGCACGGCATGCTGACGTCCCCCGGTGGGCTCACCCTGATGGAGCGGACACCCCGAGCAGCATGAGTTACACGCCCGGCGACAACTTCTCGGTATCGCTCAGCGGTGAGGACGAGGCGGAACTGCGGGGCTACTGGGACAAACTTTCCGACGGAGCGACCATCACCGCAGAGCTGGAGCAGGCGCCGTGGGGCGACACCTTCGGCATGTGCACCGACAAGTTCGGGGTGCACTGGCTGGTCAACATCACCGGCCAACAGGCTGAGCGCTGAGCCGTAACTGCGGCAATCCGCCTCGGCCCGTGCCGTCGAACGGCTCGCCGAGGTTATCTGATGAGCGGTCGCCGGCGAGTGACGTCATCGTCGATGGGTAGTGCGTCAGCCGCCGAATGGAGTGCTGCGCATGGCATGCAGGGCGCACCGGATCCGGTCCTTGAACGTCGGCAGCGGAACGCCGAGCAGACGGCTGGCTTCCGAATTGCTGTGGCCGAGGAAATAAGTCAGGTGAATCGCCTGCCGCTGGAGTGGCGTCAGTGCGGCCAGTGCCGCCTGCGCCTGCCGGTCGTTGTCGGTGCGGCTGATCTGCTCGATCGCGGAGTCGACGTCGGGATAAGAGGACAGCCTGGCGAAGCTGTCTTCATTTCTGCGCAGAGTCTCGACGCGGCGGACGCGATCCACCGATCGAGCATGGGCCAGCATCAGCATCCAGGAGATCGCCGGGCCCTTGGTGCTGTCGAAGCTGGCAGCGCGCCGCCAGATCTCGAAGTAGACGTCCTGGGTGGCATCCTCGGCCAGGCCACGGTCTCGCAGGATGGACCTGGTCAGCCCCCATATCCGGGCGGCGGTCAGGTCGTACAGTCGGCCGAAGGCCTGGATGTCCCCCTGTCCGGTGAGCCACAGCAGACCGTCCAGGTGCGAGACTGTCCTCGGGCTGCTGCTTCCCGTCGCCCTCCCGCCCGGCTGCGGCGGTGGTGGCTCGGCGGTCCCGGTCACGAACACCCTCGTATCTTCACGTCAGTGTGTTCCTCTCAGGTCGGCGATGCGGGCGGCGATTCGCTCATCGAAGACGGATCGCTGCTCCATTGAGGTGACGGAAGCATCGATAGTGCGAATCGCAGCATACCCAGCGGCTTCTGACGGCTGGGTGAGCATGCGCGGCGAGTCGTGGGCGGCGGTCGGGTTCGACGAGTCGGGATCGGCGAGTCGGGTCAGTGAGTCGGGGTCAGCGGTCGGGGTCAGCGAGTGAGATCGGTGCTACCGGGTGGTACCCCGGCCGGCACCGGTCGATGCGTCGAGCAATCAGCCGGCACGCCTCAGCCCCAGCGCCCGATGACAACGGTGGCGTCCAGCTCCTCGTCTCTCGCGACACGCGGGAGCAAACTGGCGGCGGAGACGGCGTCCGCGGTGTGCGGCGCCTGGCGTTCACTGGTCTCGATCAGCAGATGACCCCCGGGCGCGAGCCACTGCGGCGCCCCCGCGGCCACCCGTCGCTGGATGTCCATACCGTCGGCGCCCCCGTCTAGGGCAACTCTTGCCTCGTACAGCCGCGCTTCCGGCGGCATCAGCGCGATCGCATCCGTGGGCACATACGGTGCGTTGACGGCCAGCACGTCGACGCGCCCGCGCAGGGCGGTGGGCAGCGGGTGGTAGAGATCGCCCTGGAACACCTGCCCGACCCCGAGCAGGTTGCGCCGCGCACACCTCACCGCCGCCGGATCGATGTCGGCGGCGTAGAGCTCGACACCGGTAGCTGCTGCCGCGATCGCGGCGCCGATCGCGCCGGCCCCGCAACCGAGATCGACCACCACCGCACCCGCCTGGGACACGCTCACGGCCTGGTCCACCAGGAACTCCGTCCGTTTGCGTGGCACGAAAACTCCCAGTTCGACCGCGATCCGCAGACCGCGGAACTCGGCCCAGCCGACGATGTACTCGAGCGGACGGCCGCCGATCCGTCGGTCCATCATCTCGGCAAGCTCTTCCGACGAGCGCGCCGCCGACAACAACAACGCGGCCTCGTCCTCGGCGAACACGCACCCGGCCGCGCGCAACCGGTCGACCAGAGTCTGTAGGGAGAGCGGAGAGCAAGAAGAAGGATGCGACACCAGAGCGCCTTTCGGTTTGTCGATGGGCGCTCTGTGGTCAGCTGGATGGGGCAGACCCATCAGCTTCGGGCGGGAGCACCCCGCCCACACGAGCGGTCATCGGTCCCACCTCCTCGACATGCCAACGGAACGACCACAGTAGCCCAGGTCGTCGAGTTCGGGACTCCGGGTTGCGACGCACACCTCCGCCGCCGACGGCGACGACCCTCCCCCACTGGGCGGGGCCCGACGGGTGAGACGGCGAACGCAGCGGACTCCCGGTGAGGCGGACGCCCTGGTCTCCGGCCCCGGCTTCGGGCCTGGGAGCATGGGCGGCGTGAAAGCACTCCTACTGGAAAGCGTGCACCCGCTGGCCGTCGATCTGCTGACCGAGGCCGGGATGGAGATCGAGTCCGTGCCCGGCGCGCTGGACGAGGACGAGTTGATCCGCGCGCTCCGTGGCGTCGAACTGCTCGGCATCCGATCCAAGACCGACGTCAGCAGGCGGGTGCTGGAGGCCGCTACCGACCTGGAGGCCATCGGGGCGTTCTGCATCGGCACCAACCAGATCGATCTGGCCGCCGCCGCCGAACACGGCATCGTCGCCTTCAACGCACCGTTCTCCAACACCCGGTCGGTGGTGGAGCTGGCCACCGCGGAGATCATCATGATGGCCCGCCGGCTCACCGAGAAGGACACCGCGCTGCACGGCGGCATCTGGGACAAGAGGGCAAGCGGAAGTCACGAGATCCGCGGCCGGCGCCTGGGCATTGTCGGCTACGGCAACATCGGCTCACAGCTGTCGGTGATCGCCGAGGCGCTCGGCATGCAGGTGAGCTTCTACGACACCGACGACAAGCTGACCCTCGGAAATGCCCGCCGCTGCTCCTCGCTCGGCGAGCTCCTGGATGTCGCCGAGGTGGTGACCCTGCACGTCGACGGTCGGGCCGGCAATGCCGGGTTCTTCGGCGCGGAACAATTCGCCAGGATGCGGCCACGCTCACTGTTCCTCAATCTCTCCCGCGGGTTCGTCGTTGACTATGCGGCGCTCGCCGAACATCTGAGGTCGGGGCACATCGCCGGCGCCGCCGTCGACGTCTTTCCCGACGAACCGAAGAAGCGCGGTGACGCCTTCACCTCCCCGCTGCAGAACATCCCGAACGTCATCCTCACCCCGCACATCGGGGGGTCGACGGAGGAGGCCCAAGAGGACATCGGCCGGTTCGTTGCCACCAAACTGCGGGACTATGTGCAGGACGGCAGCACCGCCCTGAGCGTGAACCTGCCGTCGCTCGCTCTCCCCCGGAGGCCGGGCGACCGCCGCCTGGTGCACTTCCATGTCAACACCACCGGAGTCCTGGCGACGATGAACGGCATCCTTGCCGACAACGGTGTCAACATCGAGGGTCAAGTGCTGAACACATTGGGGCACAACGGATATGTGGTGACAGACGTCGCCGAGTTGCCCGACACCGTTCCGGATCAGCTGCGCGCGATGCCGGAGACCATCCGGCTACGGGTGATCTGAGGGCGACCCGAGCGTGCCCTGGACGACCTGCTGCTGCTCGGCCAGCCACTGAGCTGCCACCCGCTTCGGAGCCCTGGCCAGCCAAGCGTCGGTGATCACCTCAGCCAGTTCGTCCCTGGTGATACCGCCCAGTTCCGACTCCCGGACCAGCACCGCGTTGTACCCGTTGAAGTGATCGGTGGTGAAGAACGGCAGCTCAGGGTCGGCGACCATGGCCTGCTTGTCGTCCGCCGTACAACTGATCACGATGGCGTCCGGAATCATTTCACCGCGTGCGTCCAGCGCGTCCTTGCGAGGGCCGCGGTAGATGACGAAGACCTTGCCGCGCACCTTGAACGACGGCAGGTCACCCCACGCCGGCTCGCTCGTCACCTCGGGCAGGCCGCGAGCAATCTCGCTGATGTCCTCCGGGCGAGCCGGCCGGGACGACGCCATGGATGCCCTCCTCAGATGTCTCTCGCTTCATCCTGCACCGACGGTCCGACAGCTGGCGACCGGACGGCGGCCGGGGCGTGTGACGATGACCGGATGGACATCGCCGTTGGTATCGCAGCGATCGCCGTTGCGGTGGTGCTTTTCGACAGGTTGGCGCAGCGGCTGGGGCTGTCGGCACCGCTGGTGCTGATGCTGGTCGGTAGCGCCGCCTCCTTCCCGTCGTTCATCCCCGATGTGCATCTGGACTCGGAGGTCGTGCTGCTGGGCCTGCTCCCACCACTGCTGTACGCCACCGCGATCCGCACGTCGGCCGTCGACTTCAGGGTCAACATCCGGGTGATCGGCTACCTGTCGGTGCTGCTGGTGCTGGCGACCGCGGCGATCGTCGGGTTGGTGGCCTGCCTCATCCTGCCCATCCCGTTCGCGGCGGCGTTCGCGTTGGGGGCCGTCATCGCCCCACCGGATGCGGTGGCGGCCACCGCCGTCGGCCGCAGGGTGGGGCTACCACGCAACCTGCTGGCCATCCTGGAGGGCGAGTCGCTGGTGAACGACGCCAGCGCCATCACCTGCCTGCGGGCAGCGATCGCCGCGCTGGGCGGAACCGCGACCGCCGTCAGCATCGGCGGTTCGTTCCTGTTGGCGCTGGTGGGTGGCATCGCCATCGGGATTGCCGTGGCGCTGATCGCGGTCTGGATCCGCAAGCGCATCACCGATTCGGTGGTGGACACCGCGATCTCGTTCATCCTGCCGTGGGCCGCCTACCTGCCGGCGGAACAGGCGCACTCCTCCGGTGTCATCGCCGTGGTCACCACTGGCCTGATCCTCGGCCACAAGGCCCCAGTAGTGCAGACCGCGCAGTCCAGGCTCTCCGAGCGCACCAACTGGACCACCATCCAGTTCCTGCTGGAGAACGCCGTCTTCCTGCTGATCGGCCTGCAGGCCAAACGGATCTTGGCGGATGTCGCCGACACCGGCACACCGGCCCTGACCGTCGTCTGGTTCTGCGCCGCGATGCTGGTCACCGTCATCCTGGTCCGGCTGGCCTGGGTGATCGGCGGCCGGTTCGTGCTGTTCCGTCGGCCCAACAGATCCGATGGCCAGGGACCGACCTTCTCCGGGTCACTCATCGTCGGCTGGGCAGGCATGCGCGGCGTGGTCACGCTCGCTGCCGCATTCCTGTTGCCGGACAACACTCCCTATCGACAGCTGCTGATCCTGGCCGCGCTGGTGGTCACCGCCGGAACACTGCTGTTGCAGGGCACCACACTGCCGCTGCTGGTCCGCACACTCGGGGTGCAGGGACCGGATCCGCGGCAGGACGCGCTGGCCATCGCGACCGTGCTGGAAACCGCGGGAGTCGAGGCGCTGGCAGCTCTGGACCACGTCGGCCACGTCACCGACCCCACCAGAGATGCGCTCCAGCAACGCATCCGGCATCGGACGGACAAGATCTGGGAGCAACTGGGCCGGGACACCGGCGACGAGACGCCGTCGGACGAGTATCGCAGGCTGCGTCTTCTCACCCTGCGGGTTGAACGCGAGACGGTGCTGAGGATGCGCGGTGACGGCCAGGTCGACCAGGAGGTACTCGGGATGGTGCTCGGCAGCCTGGACGTCGAGGAGTCGATGCTGTCGACGATCTCCCAGCGCTCGGTCGCTCTGGACCGGGAGGTCGTCGCCGCGCCGGTCGCGCCGCCGGAATGTGAACACCTGGAACTCGCACGGGCAGACGCGACGTCGAATGCCGACCACTGCCTGGACTGCGAGCGCGAAGGAACCCTACCGGTGCACCTGCGGATGTGCCTGCGGTGCGGAAACGTCGGGTGCTGCGATTCGTCGGTGGGCAAGCACGCGACCGGGCACTACGACAGCACCGGGCATCCGGTGATGCGCAGCTTCGAGCCGGGCGAACGCTGGCGCTGGTGCTACATCGACCAGCAGATCGGATGACACAGGCGTTGCGGGGCAACCCGAACCGGGGGCGTGCCGATTCCGCCATCGGTCTGCGATCTTGCCGAGCCTGACGGGCTTCGCCATCGACGCGTGCATAAGCTGATCGCCATGCAGCAATACCTGGACCTGATGGACCGCGTTCTCACCGAGGGAACGGACAAGTCCGATCGGACCGGCACGGGCACCCGCAGCATCTTCGGCCACCAGATGCGGTTCGACCTGGTCGAGGGCTTCCCGGTGGTCACCACCAAGAAGGTGCACCTGAGATCGGTGATCGTCGAACTGCTGTGGTTCCTCCGCGGCTCGACGAATGTTCGCTGGCTGCAGGAGCGCGGAGTCAAGATCTGGGACGAATGGGCGGACACCGACGGCGAACTCGGCCCGGTGTACGGGCACCAGTGGCGCAGCTGGCCGACCCCCGACGGCCATCACATCGACCAGATCGCCGCGGTGCTGGACTCCATCCGCAGCAATCCCCATTCCCGCCGGCACATCGTGTCCGCCTGGAACGTTGCCGAGGTGCGGGACATGGCCCTGCCGCCGTGCCATTCGCTGTTCCAGTTCTACGTCGCCGACGATCGGCTCAGTTGCCAGCTGTACCAACGGTCCGCCGACGTCTTCCTCGGGGTGCCGTTCAACATCGCCTCCTACGCGCTACTGGTGCATCTGGTGGCCAAGGTGGTCGGACTGCAACCCGGCACCTTCGTCCACACGCTGGGCGATGCACATCTGTACGCCAACCATTTCGAGCAGGCGAAGCTGCAGCTGCGGCGGGCTCCGCGGCCGCTGCCGACACTCCAGATCGCCGACCACATCAGCGATCTGGACAGCATCGAGTATGCGGACATCACCGTGCACGGCTACCATCCGCACCCGGCGATCAAGGCACCGATCGCCGTATGAGACCCGTCTGATCAGCCGCGGACCAGACGCCGCAATGCCAGTTCGGCGAGCAGCGCCGCACAATCCGGCAGCACCGCGTCATCGAAGGCGGCCAGTGGCGAGTGGTTCGAGGCGGATTCCTGCGGATCTTTCTTGGAGGCCCCGACGAACAGATAGGCGCCCGGGACTTCGTTCAGTACCCGGGAGAAGTCCTCGGAGCCGGTCATCGGATCGGTCAGCTCGCTGACCCGAGCGTCGCCGAACAGATCGCGGGCGACGCCGGCGGCGAACCGGTATTCCGCCGGGTCGTTGACGGTCACCGGGTACTCGCCCTCGAACCGGGCCTCGACCCGCAGGCCGTGGGCGGCGCCGATTTGCTCACACAACCGCACCGTCAGTTCCGCCGCCTTCTCACCGGCCTCCGGCGAGAACGTCCGGACGGTGGCCTCGAACACCGCGTCGTCCGGGATGATGTTCCGCTTGGTGCCGGCGTGGAAGCTGCCGACGGTGACGACCACCGGGTCGAACACGTTGAACGCCCGGGTAACCATCGTCTGCAGCGCCGTCACCATTTCGGCTGCCGCCGGCACCGGGTCCTTCGACATGTGCGGCGACGACCCGTGGCCGCCGGCCCCGATCACCCTGACGTGCAGCCCGGCCGATGCGGCCATCAACGGGCCCGGCCGGGAAGCGATGGTGCCGTTGGGGAAGTAGCCGGAGAAAACATGCATACCGTAGGCGGCATCCACCCGCTTCCCGGCGGCGTCCAGCACGCCTTCGTCGATCATGTAACTCGCGCCGTCGAAGCCCTCTCACCCGGCTGGAACATGAACACCACGTCACCGGGGAGCTCATCCCGGTGGGCGCCCAGAAGTCTGACGGCGCCGACGAGGCCGGACACGTGCAGGTCGTGTCCGCAGGCATGCATCGCGCTGTGGTGGGCCGAATCCGGACCGGGGGCGAACGGCTCTCCGGTCAGCTCGATGACCGGCAGGCCGTCCATGTCCGCGCGTAGCAACACCACCGGACCGTCGCCGGTGTGGCGGCCGCCGCGGAGCACCGCGGTGACTGAGGAGACGGCGTCACCGGTGGAGATCTCCAGATCCAGGTGTTCGAGCCTGCCCAGTTCCTCCAGCAGCACCCGCTGGGTGACCGGGAGAGTCAATCCGACCTCGGGGACGGCATGCAGCGTGCGCCGCAAGGCGATCAGATCGCCGGACAAGGTCTTGGATTCGGTCAGCAACTCCACGACAGATGACGCTACCCGCCGACTCTGTCAGCGACGGTGGGCGGCCGTCCGCCGCCACGGCGGGCCGAAGTGGGCCGCGACGTCAGGTGACGGGTGCTTCGGTACGGCCGTAGGGAACCACGATCCGCAGCTGCCCGGCCGTCGGCCTGGCCGGCGCGGCCGGAAGGTGCCGGCCACCGGTGGTCGCCTTGTCGCCACCGGCCTTGTCGAACCCCGCGACGGCGGAAGGGTGCGCCTTGGCCGAATTGGTGATCAGCTGAGCCTTTCCGACGATCGCCTCGACCCTGATGGTTTCGCTGACGCTGCTCAGTACCTCGGCGAGCTCGACCTCCAGGGCATCGCAGATGGAGGCGAGCAGCTCGCTGGACGCTTCCTTGCGGCCGCGCTCGACTTCGGACAGGTATCCCAACGACACGTTGGCCGCCGACGACACGTCCCGCAGGGTACGGTTCTGCCGCGTCCGCGCTTCCCGGAGGGTCTCCCCCAAAGCATCTCGCATCAACACGAGGCCATCCTCCCTGGCGGCGAGCTGTGTTCGTCGGCCGATCGTGCGATCCGTTCCGTCCCGCCAAACCTACCCGGTCAACGCGCCGTGGCGCGGCTCTGTTCCCGGCTCGCCGCGTCGAGCAGATCGAGTGCGGCGTTCACCGCGTCCGCTCTGACGGATCGCCGGCCTACTGCTGCTCCGGCCGGCGTCGATCGGGCGGCGGAACTGCCGGTGGTGGCACCGATCGCGCTTGCCAGTGCCACGAACCAGGTGCCCGGCGGCTTCCCGTCCTGCGCATCGGGACCGGCGACACCGGTCAACGCGACACCGATGTCCGCGCCGCATCGTTCCCGGGCGCCCTCGGCCAGGGCCATGGCCACCTCAGGGTCGACGGGGCCGCGGTCGGCCAGCAGCCGGCTGTCCACGCCCGCCAGCGACTCCTTCAGGTCGGTCGCATAGACGACCAGGCCGCCGCGGACCACCGCGCTGGATCCCGGCACCGAGGTCAGCGCAGCTGTCAGCAGGCCGCCGGTGAGCGATTCCGCGGCGGCCACCGTCAGGCCGGCAGCGGCCAGCGCGGCAACGATGAGGGCCGGGCGGCCGGGCGACACCGTGCCGTCTGTGCCGCGGAGCAGTTCGTCGAACGGGTCGGGCCACCCGGTCACCCCGGCCCGCCGTTCGGGTGCGCCGGGCGCCCGCGGCGCACCACCAACGCTGCCCTGGCCAGGTAGTCCAGGCCGGTGGCGATGGTCAGCAACACCGCAAGCCCCATCAGCCCGACCCGCAGCCAGCCGATCTGATCCGGGAACGGCATCACGAACAACCCGATTGCCACCACCTGAACCAGCGTCTTGAGTTTGCCGCCGGGGCTGGCGGCGATCACCCCGTAACGGATGATCGCGAACCGGAGCAGCGTGATGCCGACCTCACGGGCCAGGATCAGCAACGTCACCCACCACGCCAGTTCACCCAGCATCGACAGACCGATCAGTGCCGACCCGGTGAGCGCCTTGTCGGCGATAGGGTCGGCGATCTTGCCGAAGTCGGTGACCTGCCCGCGACTGCGCGCGATCCGGCCGTCGTACCGGTCGGTGATCGCGGCCACCGCGAACACCGCGAAGGCGATCCACCGCCAGGTGGTGTCGTGCCCGCCCAGGTTGAACAGCGCCAGCAGGAACACCGGCACCAGGATCAACCGGAGCACCGTCAACGCATTCGGCAGGTTCATCAGCGGAACAGGGACGTGCGGCGGCAGGTGCGAGGACGCAGGGGTGTCAGGTGGCACCGGAGGAACTGGAGGCACCGCCGCGCTCATCTCCGCTCCGCAGCCCGCCATTGCCCGCCCGTCACGCCGACGGCAGCCACCAGCTGGTCGGCCGGCCGCAGCACCTCGACCGGCTCGGCGACCAGGTCGACGCCGTCGGTGCCGACCACCCGTGACTTGACCAGATCCCCCAGTGCGATTCCGCCGGAATTCCGCAGCGTCGTCGTGCCGTCGACCTCGGGGGCTTGGTGGGCGCCGCGGCCGACCACGTCGTCGGCGTCGGTGTCGTCCACCAACACGACCACCTCGGACCCGATCCGGTCCTCGGCACGCTGAGCGGACAGCTCGTCGACCAGGGTGGTGATCCGCTCGACCCTGGCAGCGATCTCGTCGTCACCGATCTTGCCGGGCAGCCCCTCCGCAGCGGTGCCGTCCTCGTCCGAGTAGCCGAAGACACCGACGGCGTCCAACCTGGCGCCGATCAGGAAGGTTTCCAGCGCCTGGACGTCGGCGGCCGTCTCCCCGGGGAACCCGACGATGACGTTCGACCGGATGCCGGCCTCCGGAGCCACCGCGCGGATCTGCTGTACCAGGCCGAGGAACCCCGACACCGACCCGAACCGGCGCATCCGGCGCAGCACCGGTTCCGATGCGTGCTGGAAGGACATGTCGAAGTAGTCCGCGACGGCGGGGGTGTTGGCGATAGTCTGCAGCAGTGACTGCTTGGTCTCCGCCGGCTGCAGATAACTGAGCCGGACCCTGGCGATGCCCGGGACCGCGGAGAGCGCCACCAGCAGATCTTCCAGCAGGCGGTCGCCCGGCAGGTCCTTTCCGTAGGACGTCGAGTTCTCGCTGACCAGCACGACCTCCCTGACCCCCTGACCCGCCAGCCATTCCGCCTCGGCGACAATCTCCCGGGCGGGGCGGGAGACGAACGAGCCGCGGAACGCCGGGATGGCGCAGAAGGTGCAGCGCCGATCGCAGCCGGAAGCGATCTTGAGCGGGGCGACAGGTCCGGCATGCAACAATTTCCGGGTCAGCAACGGGCCGGCGGCGATGCCGGCCGGCGCTGGCCCGGAGTGCCCTGGCACCGATACCGCGGTTGCCGCGGCCGGTCGGGCCACCGGAGAGATCGGCAGCAGGGTGCGGCGGTCCACCGGCGCGTGGGATGCCGGCGGGTGTCCGTCCAGCACATCGCCGAGTAACCGAGCCAGATCCGGATAGGCATCGAAGCCCAGAACCGCGTCCGCCTCCGGGAGCGCCTCGGCCAGTTCGGCGCCGTAGCGCTCGGCCAGACACCCGACCGCCACCACCGCGGCCCCGGTATCTGCGGCCGCCAGCACCGTGTCGATGGAATCCTTCTTGGCGCCGGCCACGAAGGCGCACGTGTTGACGATCACGACGTCCGCCGGCTCGTCGGTGTGTTGTTCGGTGAACCGGTATCCGCCCGCGGCGAGCCGGCCGGCGATCTCCGACGAGTCAACATCGTTGCGAGCGCAGCCCATGGTGATCAGGGAGACGGTGGGCGGGTCGGACACGTACTTCAGCCTATCCCGCAGCCTATCCCGCCGGCGCGACCTGGACGGGCTGCCCAGAATGCGGGACCCGACACTCTGTCGGCGCCGACGCTGGCAATCTGTCCGCGCCGCTGGAGAAATGTCGCCAGCGCGGAGCACACATCACCAGCGTCGGCATCTTGGGTGCCCGACTGTCATTACGCTGCTGCCGTGGCCGCCGAGTCTGCATCAGTTCCACCGCCCGTCCCCGGGTCGGTCCACGCCGCTGACCCGCGTCCTTCCGAACCATCCGCCGACGCCGCGGTCACCGTGCGACGCGCCAGGGTCGCCGACGTGCCGAGGATCAAGGAACTGATCGATCATTACGCCGGGCCCATCCTGTTGGAGAAGACGCTGGTCGATCTGTACGAGAATCTGACCGGGTTCTGGGTGGCCGACCTCCGGGACGCCGTCGTCGGCTGTGGGGCCCTGCACGTGCTGTGGAAGGACCTGGCCGAGATCAGGACCCTGGCCACCGACCCCGCCCACCGTGGTCGCGGTATCGGGAGGGCGCTGTGCATACACCTCTTCGACCAGGCGCGGGACCTCGGTGTCGTCAGACTTTTCGTCCTGACCTTCGAGGTGACGTTCTTCGCGGCGCTCGGCTTCCGGCGGATCGGTGAACTCGATCTGGATCCGGACGCGCTGGCCGAGCTGCGCTCCAGCTACGACCGGGGGGTCGCGGAGTTCCTGGAGCTGCCGTACGTCAAGCCGAACACCCTGGGCAATACCAGGATGCTCAAGACGTTGTGAGGCGCTGCGTCGCGGTCAGCCGCCGACCTTGATCAGCAGCCCGACCCCGACGATGCAGATCACCCAGATGGCGGCAACGAACAGCGTCAGCCGGTCCAGGTTCTTCTCCACCACCGACGACCCGGACAGCGAGGACTGCATGCTGCCGCCGAACATCGAGGACAGGCCGCCGCCCTTGCCGCGGTGCAGCAAGATCAACGCCATCAGCGCGAGGCTGGTCAGCACCAGCAAAATGTCCAGCACGAGAGTCATGGTCGCCTTGGGGTTTTCGTCGGTACCGGCACTGCCGTTTGACGAGCCGAAGTCTACCCGGTCAGCCGAGGATGCCGACCGCGTTGGCGGCCAGGGTGGCGAACTCGGCGGCGTCCAGGCTGGCTCCGCCGACCAGCGCACCGTCGACGTCCGGCTGGCCCACGATCTCGGCCACGTTGGTCGACTTGACCGAACCTCCGTAGAGGATTCTGACCTTCTCGGCGACGTCGGCGGAGTACTTCTCGGCCAGCGCCGCGCGCAGAGCCACGCAGACCTGCTGGGCGTCCGCCGGTGTCGCGACCCGGCCGGTGCCGATCGCCCACACCGGCTCGTAGGCCAGCACGATCGTCGACGCCTGGTCAGCTGGGACCGACTCGACGGCGGCCCGCAGCTGCGCGACCGAATGTTCGACCTGCCGGCCGCCCTCACGGACCTCGAGGCCCTCGCCGACGCAGACGATCGGAACAAGACCATTGCCGAATGCCGCGGTCACCTTCGCGGCGACCACCCGGTCGTCCTCGGCGTGGTGCTCGCGGCGTTCCGAATGCCCCACCACCACATAGCTGCATCCCAGCCTGGCCAGCATGCTGCCGGCGATATCCCCGGTGTAGGCGCCGCTCGGGTGCGGCGACAGGTCCTGAGCCCCGTACCGGATCTTGAGCTTGTCCCCGTCGATCAGCGTCTGCACGCTGCGCAGATCGGTGAACGGCGGCAGCACGACCACCTCGACGTGCGGGTAGTACTTCTCCGGCAGCGTGAAGCCGATCTTCTGGACGGTGGCTATGGCCTCGAGATGGTTCAGGTTCATCTTCCAGTTGCCGGCGATCAGCGGGAGCCGGCCGATCCTTGGTGCGTCCCCGGACGAACGCCGTGCCATCACGAGTCCAGCACCTTCAGTCCGGGCAGTTCCCTGCCTTCCAGGTACTCCAGCGATGCCCCGCCGCCGGTGGAGATGTGGGTGAAGCCTGCCTCGTCGATGCCCAACTGGCGCACAGCGGCTGCCGAGTCCCCGCCGCCGACCACCGAGAAAGCACTCGAGTCCGCGATCGACTGGGCGACCGCCCTGGTCCCCTCGGCGAACGCCGGCATCTCGAACACGCCCATCGGGCCGTTCCAGAACACGGTGGCGGCCTCGCCGATGATCCGCGAGAAGGCGGCCGTGGTGTCAGGGCCGATGTCCAACCCCTGCCAGCCGTCCGGGATCTTGCCGGCCGGTACCACCCGGCTCTGGGCGTCCCCGGCGAAGGCATCGGCGATGACAAGGTCGGTGGGGAGCACGATCTTGCTGCCGTACTCCGCGAGCAGATCGCCGCAGGTGGTGACCATGTCCTGCTGCAGCAGCGATTCGCCGACCTGGTTGCCCTGCGCCTTCAGGAAGGTGAACGCCATTCCGCCACCGATCAGCACCCGGTCGACCTGCTCGAGCAGCGCCCTGATCACCCCGAGCTTGTCGGAGACCTTGGCGCCGCCGAGGACGACGATGTAGGGCCGCTCCGGCTCGGTGGTGAGCCTGCGGAGCACCGCCGTCTCGGCCGACACCAGGTAGCCGGCGTAGTGCGGCAGCCGGCCGGCGATGTCGTAGACCGATGCCTGCTTGCGGTGCACGACTCCGAAGCCATCCGACACGAACGCCGCGTCCGGGCCGACCAGGGTGGCCAGGGCGCCGGCGAGTTCGGCCCGCTCGGCGTCGTTCGTTGCCGCTTCCCGGGGATCGAACCGAATGTTCTCCAACACCGCGATCTGCCCGTTCTGCAGCCCGGCAACGGTCGCCCTCGCGCTGTCCCCCACCACGTCGCCGGCCAGCATCACGCCGCTGCCGAGCAGCTCGCCGAGCCGGCGGGCGACGGGCGCCAGGGAATAGGCAGCATCGGCCTTGCCGGTGGGCCGGCCGAGGTGAGCGGCGACGACGATCCTGGCGCCGGCGGCGCTGAGCGCCTGCAGCGTGGGCATCGAGGCCCTGATCCGGCCGTCGTCGGTGATGGCGGTGCCGTCCAGCGGGACGTTGAGGTCGGCTCGGACCAGCACCGTCCGGCCGGTGATGTCACCGGACAGCAGGTCGTCGAGGGTGTGCACGGGTGGAACTCCTTGCGGCGTCAGGCGTTCGACGGGTCTGGGACGAGTGTGCGATACCGGCCGGACCGGCTCTCTGCCGTGCCGTGGTCCGGGTATCGATCAGAGCTGGGACGCGACCAGCGCGGTGAAGTCCACCAGGCGGTTGGAGTATCCCCACTCGTTGTCGTACCAGCCGAAGACCTTGACCATGTTGTCGGCGATCACCATGGTCAGCGGCGAATCGAAGGTGCAGGACGCGGGAGAACCGACGATGTCGGAGGACACGATCGGATCAGTGGAGTAGACCAGCATGCCGGCCAGCGGACCGTCCTTGCTGGCCGCCTCGAAGGCCGCGTTGACCTCCTCGACGGTCACCGTCCTGCCGAGTTCGACGGTCAGGTCGACGATGCTGCCGTCCGGCACCGGCACCCGCAGGGAGTAGCCGTGCAGCTTGCCCTTGAGTTCGGGCAGCACCAGCGCAGTGGCCTTGGCGGCGCCGGTGGTGGTCGGGATGACGTTCAGCGCGGCTGCCCGGGCCCGGCGCAGGTCCTTATGTGGGAAGTCCAGGATCACCTGGTCGTTGGTGTAGGCGTGCACCGTCGTCATCAGGCCCTTGACGATGCCGAACGCATCGTTCAACACCTTCGCCATGGGCGCGACGCAGTTGGTGGTGCAGGAAGCGTTGGAGATGATGGTCTGGCTGCCGTCGTAGGCGGAGTCGTTGACGCCCATGACGACGGTCAGGTCCTCGTCGGTGGCCGGGGCGGAGATGACGACCTTCTTGGCGCCGGCCGTCACATGCTGACGGGCGGCCTCGGCCTTGGTGAAGATGCCGGTCGACTCGATGACGATGTCGACACCGAGCTCGCCCCACGGCAGCTTGGACGGATCGCGCTCGGACAGCGCCTTGAAGCCCTTACCGTCGACGATGATCTCGTCCTCGGAGGAGTCCACCTGGTAGGGGAGCCGGCCGAGGGTGCTGTCGTACTTCAGCAGATGGGCGAGCGTCTTGTTGTCGGTCAGGTCGTTGACCGCGACGATCTCCAGGTCACCCGCCACGCCGCCGCCGAGGGAGTCGAGCGCCCGCCAGTAGTTGCGGCCGATGCGGCCGAATCCGTTGATACCGACACGCACAGTCACGGTGATGAGCCCTCCGAGAGTGGGAATCCGACCGGCGCGGAAGCCGATCCTGATCGATCAAGAGACGCCACCCATCACGCTCGGGCGGACGGCATCACTGTAGACCGATGCGGTCGCGGGCCGGAATCCGGCCGGCCTGCCCGGGCCAGCCGAGAGGCGAGATGACCGGTGGAGCGCCGAACGGGTCAGGCCTCCAGCATGTCCGCGGTGACAGCGGACTCGGTGTCCGGGATCCCGCGGTCCTGGGCGCGTTTGTCGGCCATCGTCAGCAGCCGCCGGATCCGCCCGGCGATCGCATCTTTGGTCATCGGTGGATCTGCCAGCTGGCCGAGTTCCTCCAGTGACGACTGGCCGTGCTCGATGCGCAGCCGGCCGGCCTCGGTCAGGTGGCCGGGAGCCTCCGGTCCGAGTATCTCCAGGGCTCGCTCCACCCTGGCGGCAGCGGCGACCGCGGCCCTGGCTGAACGGCGCAGATTGGCGTCGTCGAAGTTCGCCAGCCGGTTAGCGGTGGCCTTCACCTCGCGGCGCATCCGGCGTTCCTCCCAGGCCAGCACCGCGCTGTGCGCGCCGAGCAGGGCGAGCAGCGCGGCAATCGCGTCACCGTCCCTGACCACCACCCGATCCGCGCCGCGGACCTCACGCGCCTTGGTCTGAACACCCATCCGGCGAGCGGCGCCGACCAGCGCCAGCGCGGCTTCCGGGCCGGGGCAGGTGATCTCCATCGACGCCGATCGGCCCGGTTCGGTGAGTGAGCCGTGCGCCAGGAAGGCACCCCGCCAGGCCGCGACCGCGTCACCGACGCTTCCGGCGACGATCTGCGGCGGCAGCCCGCGCACCGGCCGCCCGCGCTGATCGATCAGGCCGGTCTGCCTGGCCAGGGAGTCGCCGCCATGCACCACCCTGACGATGTACCGGGTATTCTTGCGGATCCCGGACGGCGACAGCACCTGCACGTCGGCACCCTGGCCGTAGAGTTCGCCGATCTCCTGGCGGAGCCTGCGAGCAACCGCACCGGTGTCCAGCTCTGCCTCCACCACCACCCGGCCGCCCACGATGTGCAGGCCGCCGGCGAACCGGAGCATCGTCGACACTTCTGCCTTGCGCTCGGTCACCTTCAGCGGGCGCTGCTTGCCCGACGATGCGTCGACCGTCAACGCGACCCGACTCAGCTCGTCCTTGACGGCGGACGTCATCGCCATGGGGTGGTCTCCTTGCTGCTTCGGATGTCGCGTCGGTGATCGCCGCTGTCGTTGATCCCGCTGTCGTTGATCCCGCTGTCGTTGATCCCGCTGTCGTTGATCCCGCTGTCGTTGATCCCGTCGATGCTGCTCTCCCGCGCCTTTCTCAGCCGGCCGAGGACCCGATCAAGGGCCAGCGCCAGTGCCACCGGATCGTGGCGCGGCGCCCCGGTCGGATCGGCAACCTCCACCAGGTCGACGGTCGCACCCAATCGCGCGGCGGCGTCGGTCAATCGGCTCGGCACCGGCACCGCGGCGGTGTCGGCGAGAACGGTGTCGGCCCGGAACTGCGGGGCGTGCGACGAGAGTACGTGCAGGTGCTGCTCCGGCGAGAATCCTTCCGTCTCCCCGGGTTGTGGCGCCAGGTTGAGCACCACCAGCCGGCGAGCTCTGGTGCGCAGCAGCGCATCGGCCAGGTCAGGCATCAGCAGGTGCGGGAGCACGCTGGTGAACCACGAACCCGGCCCGAGGGTGACCAGATCGGCGTCGTGGATGGCCTGCAGCGCCTCCCGGCAGGCCGGTGCGTCTGCGGGTTCCAGCGTCACCGAACGAACCTGACCGGGGGTGGCGGCGACCGCCACCTGGCCACGGATCCGCCGGACGGCGGCCGGATCGTCGTCCAGGCCGGTCACCTCACCGACGATGGCGAGCGGGCCGCAGGCCATCGGCAGGACCCGACCGCAGCACCCGAGCATCCGCCCCGCGGCATCGAGCGCCGCAACCGGATCGCCGAGCACCTCGGCCAGGCCCACCAACACCAGATTCCCGACGGGGTGCCCGGCAAGAGCACCCTCCCCGGAGAACCGGTGCTGGAAGGTGCGCTGCCAGAGCCGGCCCTCCGCATCTTCGCCGGCCAACGCGGCCAGCGCCATCCGCAGATCACCCGGAGGCAGGACAGTGGGGTTGTCCCGGCGCAGCCGCCCTGAGGAACCACCGTCGTCGGCGACCGTGACGACGGCGGTCAGTTCGACATCCAGCCTGCGGAGCGCCGTCAACATCGAGAACAGGCCGTGTCCACCGCCGAGCGTCACCACCTTGAGCCGACTCATTCGCGCCCCATGTCCCGGTGCACCACGTGCACGTCCAGCGTGTCGCCACCGACCCGACCGGGCCTGGTCAGCCGGCGACCCAGTTCTTCGGCGATCGCGACACTGCGGTGCTTGCCGCCGGTACAGCCGACCGCAAGTGTCAGATAGCGCTTGCCCTCCCGCCGGTAGCCGCCGCCGATCAGGTCGAAGAGCTCGATGTACCGGTTCAGGAACTCCGCGGCGCCCTCCTGCGTCAGGACGTAGTCCGCGACCTCGGGATCCAGTCCGGTCTTCTCCCGGAGCTCGGGGATCCAGAACGGGTTGGGTAGAAAGCGCATGTCGATCACCAGGTCGGCGTCCAGCGGCAGCCCGTACTTGTAGCCGAAGGACAACACGGTGAGCGACGACGAGCGGGGGGCCGCCGTGAACTCCTTCTCGATCCGGTTGCGGAGGTCGTGGACCGAAGTCTCCGAGGTGTCGATGATGACGTCGGCCTCATCACGCAGCGGCCCGAGCAGCGCCCGCTCGGCGGCCAGCCCGTCGGAGATCCGGCCGGCTCCCTGCAGTGGATGCTGGCGCCGATTCGCCTCGTACCTGCGGATCAACGAGGCATCGCCGGCCTCCAGGAACAGCACTCGCGGTCGGTAGCCGCGGGCATCCAGATCGCGGATCACCTCGGCCAGATCTTCGGTGAAGGCGCGGGAGCGGACATCCAGCACCACCGCTATCCGGGTGACGCCGCCGCGTGCCCTGGCACCGAGGTCGACCATGGTGGCGATCAGCTCGGGCGGAAGATTGTCCACCACGAACCAGCCGAGGTCCTCCAGACATTTCGCCGCGGTGGACCGGCCGGCGCCGGAGAGCCCGGAGACGACGGCGACCTCGATCCCCGCTGCCGGCCGGGCACCGTCCGTCGCCGCCGGTGTGCCCGGGGTGTCGGCCTGATCGGTCACTGCGCCTCCGGCGGATGGTTCGGTGTGCGGGTGGGTCCCAGCGTGGATCGCGGTGACGCAATAGCCGGGAACCGGGAACGATTCTGCCGCCTGGGCACCGCTCCGGCGAGCTGGATCTGCTTCCCGGACAGTCGCCCGGTCACCGCGCGCACCCTGATGATCGCCGGCGTCGGTCTTCGGGTACCTGCCCGACGATCTCTCCTCGGCCGGCCTAGGTCGTGGAGGACGAGTTGGTAGCCGCGGAAACCTTTGCCGCATCGACCTTTTCGGCAAGTGCATCGACGATGGCCGCCGCGGTCGCCGGTCCGACACCGGGTACCCGGCCCAGGTCCTGCGCCGTCGCCTCGCGTAACTTGCGAACCGAACCGAAATACTTCAGCAGCGCCTTCCGCCTGGTCTCGCCGAGGCCCGGCACCCCGTCCAGCACGGACACCGTCATGGACTTCGACCGCTTCTGCCGGTGGTAGGTGATGGCGAACCGATGCGCCTCGTCCCGCAGCCGCTGCAGCAGGTAGAGCGCCTCGCTGGTGCGCGGGAAGATGATCGGGTCGGTGTCCCGTCCGTCGACCGCGGGCATCCAGACCTCCTCCAGCCGCTTGGCCAGCCCGCACACCGTCACATCGGTGATGCCCAGATCGGCCAGCACTGCCGCGGCCGCATTGACCTGCGGCGCCCCACCGTCGACCACCAGCAGCTGCGGAGGATAGGCGAACCGGCGCGGCCGGCCGGTTTCCGGATCGATACCCGGCGGACGGTCGCCGGGGGTCGGCAGGGCCGACTGGACCGACTTCTCGGCGACCGTTGCTGACGGCTCGGGAGCCGGCAACTCCCCCGACGCCAGGTCGCGCCCGGTGTCGTCGGCGTGCTGATCGACGTCCACACCCGCACTGCGGGAGAACCGGCGGCGCACCACCTCGGCGATCGAGGCCACGTCGTCGCCCGGCCGGTCCCTGATCGCGAACCGGCGATAGTCGCTGCGCTTGGCGAGCCCGTCCTCGAACACCACCAGCGACGCCACCACGTCGGTGCCCTGTACGTGCGAGATGTCGATGCACTCGATGCGCAGCGGCGCGTTGGCCATGCCGAGGGTGGCGCCCAGCTCGTTCAGCGCGGCTGCTCTGGCGGTCAGGTCGCTGGCGCGTTTGAGCCGATGCTGGTTCAGTGCCTCGGCGGCGTTGCGGTGCACCGTCTCGGCGAGCGAGCGCTTGTCGCCGCGCTGCGGAACCCGCAGAGAGACGTGCGAGCCGCGCAGACCGGACAGCCAGTCGGCCAGTTCGACGGATGAGGACGGCAGCTGCGGCACCAGGATCTCCCGCGGTACCGCAGATCCGCCCTCATCCTCGAACCGATCCCCGTAGAACAGCAGCAGGAACTTCTCCACCAGGGTGCCGATCCGCTCGGTATCGGCTACTGCTGCGACATCAGAATCCACATCGACGATCCAGCCGCGTTGTCCGCGCACCCGTCCGCCGCGGACGTGGAACACCTGCACAGAGGCCAGCAGGTCGTCGGCCTGGACTCCGATCACGTCGGCGTCCGTGCCGTCGCCGAACACCACCGCCTGCTTCTCCACCGCGCGTCGCACCGCCCCGAGGTCGTCCCGGAGCCTGGCCGCCTTCTCGAAGTCCAGGGACGCTGCGGCGCTGGTCATCTCCCGTTCCAGCCTGCGGATCAACGGATCGGCCTTGCCGGACATGAAATCGCAGAAGGCGTCCACGATATCGCGGTGTTCCTCGGCGCTCACCCGGCCGACGCACGGCGCCGAGCACTTGCCGATGTAGCCCAGCAGACAAGGCCGGCCGATCTGCCCCGACCGTCTGAACACCCCTGCCGAGCAGGTGCGGGCCGGGAACACCCGCAGCAGCAGATCGAGCGTTTCCCGGATCGCCCAGGCATGTGCATAGGGCCCGAAGTACTTGACTCCCTTGCGATGTGGACCCCGCATCACCTGCAGCCGCGGATACTCTTCACCGACTGTGACGGCCAGCTCCGGGAAGCTCTTGTCGTCCCGGTAGCGGACGTTGAACCGCGGGTCGAACTCCTTGATCCAGTTGTACTCCAGCTGCAACGCCTCGACCTCGGTCGACACCACCGTCCACTGCACGCCGCCCGCGGTGGTGACCATCCGGAGGGTTCGGGGGTGCAGGGACGCCGGATCGGCGAAGTAGGAGTTGAGCCGGGACCGCAGGTTCTTCGCCTTGCCGACATAGATCACCCGGCCCTTGGGATCGGCGAACCGGTAGACACCCGGCGACTCCGGGATGGATCCCGAAGACGGGCGGTAGCTGGTCGGGTCGGGCACAGCCCAAGGATAGTGAACCGCACCGACGACCAGCCCCGCTCGGCATTTCGATGGCGTTGTGCGGCACCGGGGTGAGTCAGGTCCAGTGACGCCAGCGACAGCTCGGGTCTGGGTTCGGTCCTTCCCTCTGATCCACCTCTGTGGGGGTTGACGCGATCGGTCGTGGGGTTGACGCGATCGCCCAGGTGAGTGAGGATAAGTCGAGATCGGGGTGATCTCGGTCAACCAGCGGCAAAAGGAGTCGGGCAGAATGAGCGTGTCACTTCGAATGAGAATCGGATTCATCACCGCATCAGTTGCTCTTATGGCAATCGCGAGCAACTCTATCTCGTATGCTAGTCCGTCGGCAGCATCAACGTCGGGCGATGGTCAAGGAGTTGATACGATCGTCATCCAACAGCGTTCGCACGCCGAGTATGGATCAACCATGCAGATTCGTCTAAACTCGCCTATCTCAAGGCAGAAGGCGACTGAAATTCGTCGCGCTCTGGAGACAAGCGTTGGTCAGTCGAATGCGGTGGCACCGATGACGACCGGCTCAGGCACCATTTGGTGTAACGGCCATTACTGGTGGGCCGACAACAACGGTCGATTCGATATCGAACGAGGTTGCGGCAGCTCGAACGCGCCGTGGGGGCTCCGGCTCTCAGCCTACGCCCAGAGCATCGTTGGCGGTTCAGGCTACGTTCAAGAGCTTGGCATGGATTGGACACGTAATGGCGTGCGTCAGGGGAGGATGGCACCTCACACCGCTTTCAAGAATTACCAGTTCCACGGCACCTTCAATGGAATCGCCAACGGAACCGTTGTCGAGTATGCTGATGTCATCCACTTTCCTTGCAACCTTGGCCGTGGATGCCAGGCGACGGCCAGCTTCTATGGAACACTTACCTTCAGTGCAACTGTGTGGCATCCATAGTGGGGGAATAGTGCACATGGACTGGGGTCCCACTGATCCCCGGCTTCGCCGTGCAGTCCTCGAAGCGATCGAATCCATCCTCGAGCCCGGCGAACTGCAAGAACTCACAGTGGACGTGAGAGACCCTGGACTTCCCGCCTGGAACGAGGCCGGTGACGCGTCGAGTGGAACGTGGCTCCACGTAGTCGCTGCGGATGAGGTCTTTGACTTCTGGCTCGATACTCCTCCGGGCACACCGTCGCTCGAAACGGTCGACGAGATGAAGGATCGACTCGTTTCACAAATCCAAGATTGGGTCGCGGAAAGCAGATTTGGGTGGGGACAGCTAAGAAACCCGCGGACCACGGACTAGCAGCCGCTTCGATCTGCTTCTGAACGCCGCTTCATCGCTGACGGAGTCGGTGGGCGGCGCACTCGCACTTGCCCTGCGACCATATCGGACCGCATTCGGTCTCGGTGAACCGGGAGTTCCCGAGGCATGAGCACCGGTGCGGTGAGTAGGTCGTGCTCCCATCGGTCATCCCACTGGGCTCGCGCTCTCATGGTTTGCCGCGCGACAAGCATGTCTCATCGCCTTCAACCCGCTAAAACCAGCGCGTCACTACTCTCGTCAACTCCAACCCCGAAGGCTGCTCGGGGGTCGATGCCCATCCGGCATCGACGCCGTCCGGCATCACGCCGTCTCCCGGCCCGCTATGGTGGTGCGGGCTCCGGCGCTCACACAGCGCCATGTTGTGTGGGTCCGCCACGTTGCCGGACCCATGAACGGAGCACTACATGGATGTCTGGCCCGGCAACGCCTATCCGCTCGGCGCCACCTTCGACGGCACCGGAACCAACTTCGCCCTGTTCAGCGAGGTCGCGGAAAAGGTCGAACTCTGCCTGCTCGGCGACGACGGCACCGAACACCGCTACCAGATGCCGGAGGTCGACGGCTTCGTCTGGCACTGCCATCTGCCGACGGTGCAGCCCGGTCAGCGTTACGGCTTCCGGGTGTACGGACCGTACGACCCGGCCAACGACGGCAACAGGTGCAACCCGAGCAAACTGCTGCTGGACCCGTACGCGAAGGCGGTGTCCGGCCGGATCGACTGGGACCCGTCGTTGTACTCCTATCAGATGGGCAGTCCGGAGAAGCGCAACGACGACGACTCCGGTCCGCACATGTCCTGCAGCGTGGTGATCAATCCGTTCTTCGACTGGTCGGGAGATCACAGTCCCCGCACCCCTTATGCCGACTCGGTGATCTACGAGGCGCACGTCAAGGGCCTCACCCAGCAGCATCCGGAGGTACCGGACGGTCATCGCGGCACCTATGCCGGCCTGGCCAGCCCGTCGGTGATCGATCATCTGGTGCGCCTGGGCATCACCGCCATCGAGCTGATGCCGGTGCACCAGTTCGTCCAGGACAACACGTTGCTGGACCGGGGCCAGCGGAACTACTGGGGATACAACACGATCGGGTTCTTCGCCCCGCACAACGAGTACTCCGCCTACGGTGACCGCGGGCAGCAGGTCCAGGAGTTCAAGGCAATGGTGAAGGCCATGCACTCGGCCGGCATCGAGGTGATCCTGGACGTGGTATACAACCACACCGCGGAGGGCAATCACCTGGGGCCGACACTGTCGTTCCGGGGCATCGACAACAGGGCCTACTACCGGTTGGTCGACAACGATCCGCAGCACTACATGGACTACACCGGTACCGGGAACTCGCTGAACGTCGGGCACCCGCATTCCTTGCAGCTGATCATGGATTCGCTGCGGTACTGGGTGACGGAGATGCACGTCGACGGGTTCCGGTTCGACCTTGCTGCCACCCTGGCCCGGGAGTTCTACGACGTCGACCGGCTGTCTGCCTTCTTCGAGCTGGTGCAGCAGGACCCGATCGTCAGCCAGGTGAAGTTGATCGCCGAGCCGTGGGACCTGGGTCCCGGCGGCTACCAGGTCGGTAACTTCCCGCCGCAGTGGACCGAATGGAACGGCAAGTACCGAGATACCGTGCGCGATTTCTGGCGCGGGCAGCCGGCAACCCTCGGCGAGTTCGCCTCCCGGCTCACCGGATCGGCAGATCTCTACGAGCATTCCGGGCGCCGGCCGGTCGCCTCCATCAACTTTGTCACCGCCCACGACGGATTCACCCTCACAGATCTGGTGTCGTACAACGAGAAACACAACGAGGCGAACGGCGAGAACAACAACGACGGTGAGTCCCACAACCGGTCCTGGAACTGCGGGGCGGAGGGGCCGATGGACGACCAGGTGATCACTGCGTTGCGGACCAGGCAGCGACGCAACTTCCTGGCCACCATGCTGTTGTCCCAAGGCGTTCCGATGATCTCCCACGGAGACGAGATGGGACGGACCCAGCAGGGCAACAACAACACCTATTGCCAGGACTCACCATTGAGCTGGGTGGACTGGGACCGTCAGGACGAAGCGCTGGTCGAGTTCACCGCATCGGTTGCCCGGCTGCGCAAACACCATCCGACGTTCCGGCGCCGCCGGTTCTTCGACGGGCGACCGGGTCGCCGCGCCGACGACGCGCTGCCGGACATCGTCTGGTTCGCCCCCTCGGGGGACGCGATGAGCGAACGGGATTGGGATTCCGGCTTCGGTCGCTCCGTTGCGGTCTTCCTGAACGGCAACGGCATCCGCGGGCGGGACATGCGGGGGAACCGGGTGGTGGACGACTCCTTCCTGTTGATGTTCAACGCCCATGACGCTGCGCTGAACTTCACCCTGCCGCCCCCCGAGTTCGCGGCGGCCTGGCGCATCGTCATCGACACCAACGGGCTGCCGGAGTCCACCGACGTGGTCCCCGCCGGAGCCACTGTCACCGTGGTGGACAAGGCCATGGTGGTGCTGGAAGCCGTCGCCGGCCTCGACGAGGTGAGGAGTGCGGGCGACGCCCCGGCCGCCACCGTGCCGTCCATCCCGCCCACCCCGGTCAGCAGTCAGGCCGCCGGGAGGAAGCCGGTTGCCCGGGAGGCCGACCATTCCTGACGCGCTCTCCCATCCGATTCCGAACATGATGCCGGCGCATCCGGTGCCGCGCTCCACCTACCGGATCCAGGTCAATGCCGGTCGCACCCTGCAGGGGGCCGCCGACGCGGTGGACCACCTGCAACGGCTGGGCGCCGACTGGATCTATCTGTCGCCCCTGCTGCAGTCGGCCATCGGATCCGATCACGGCTATGACGTCGTCGATCATTCCCGGGTCGATGCGGCACGCGGAGGCCGGCGTGGTCTGCGCACGCTGGCCGCGGCCGCCCACCTGGCTGGAATCGGCGTGCTGGTGGACATCGTTCCGAACCACGTCGGCGTGCAGGTCCCCGAGCAGTCGATCTGGTGGTGGGACGTCCTTGCCCGTGGCCGGGAGTCCCTGCATGCCAAGGCGTTCGACATCGACTGGGAATTCGGCGGCGGCCGGATCCGGATCCCGGTGCTCGGCGAGGAGCCGGACGAGCTGGGCGCCCTTCAGGTCAGGGACGGGCTGCTGTGCTACTACGACCACCGATATCCGATCGCCGACGGCACCGTCGGCCGCAGCGCCACCGAAACCGCCAGGCAGATCCATGATCGACAGCACTACGAGCTGGTCGGTTGGCGCCGCGAGGACGCCGAACTGAACTATCGCCGATTCTTCGCCGTCAGCACGCTGGCCGCGATCCGGGTCGAGGATCCGCAGGTCTTCGCCGACTCGCACGCCCAGATCAAGGACTGGATCGACTCGGGATGGGTGGACGGTCTGCGGGTCGACCATCCGGACGGGCTGGCCGATCCGGCCGGCTATCTGGACCAGCTGGCCGAACTGACCGGCGGCCGATACGTGTTGGTGGAGAAGATCCTGGAGGGCGGAGAAGAACTGCCGGGCGGGTGGGCCTGCGCCGGAACCACCGGCTACGACGCGCTCGCCACCCTGGACCGGCTGTTCGTCGACCCGTCCGGCGAGGTCGTTCTGGATGCCCTCGACACCGCCCTGCGCGGCGCCTTGGTGAACTGGCCGGATCTGGTCCACGACGCCAAACGGGCTGCGGCCGACGGTATCCTGCGTTCGGAGGTGCTCCGACTGGCCAGGGCAGTCCCGGAGATCGACCGGGCCGACGACGCCATCGCCGAGTTGCTGGCCTGCTTCTCGGTGTACCGGAGTTACCTTCCGGCCGGCGCCGAACATCTCGAGCAGGCTGTGGCGGACGCGATACGCCGGCGCTCGGATCTGGCCGAGGTGCTCGTGCACGTCGCCGGACGACTGCGGCAGGTCGGCACCGAATTCAGCGTGCGGTTCCAGCAGACGTCCGGGATGGTGATGGCCAAAGGCGTCGAGGACTGCTCGTTCTACCGGTGGTCCCGGCTCACCTCGCTCACCGAGGTCGGCGCGGACCCGGCGGAGTTCGCGGTCTCCCCCCGGGAGTTCCATCACCGGCAGCTGCACCGGCTGCGAACCTGGCCGCACGCCATGACCGCCAGATCGACGCACGACACCAAGCGCGGCGAGGATGTGCGGGCCAGGATCAGCGTGCTGTCAGAGATCGGAGCCGACTGGGCCGAGGCGGTCCGGCGATGGCTCACTCTCGCGCCGTTGCCGGACGGACCGCTGGCGAACCTGTTGCTCCAGGCGGCCGTCGGCGCCTGGCCGATCGACCGTGAGCGACTGCACGGCTACGCGGAGAAAGCATCGCGCGAGGCGGGCACCTCGACCAGTTGGAACGCTCCGGACCGGGCGTTCGAGGCGGCCATGCATCGGCTTGTCGATGCCCTCTACGACGAGGACGTCCTGCACTTGCAACTGTGCAACATGGTCGACCGGCTGACCCCCTACGGATGGTCGAACTCGCTGTCCGCCAAGCTTATCGCGCTCACCGCACCCGGTGTCCCCGATGTCTATCAGGGCACAGAGGTGTGGGAGAACTCGCTGGTCGACCCGGACAACAGGCGCCGTGTCGACCTGCCGCCGATCGCGGATCTGCTGACCAGGATCGACGACGGCTGGCAGCCGCCGATCGACGAGTCCGGAGCCGCGAAACTGTTGGTCACCTCCAGGGCACTGCGGTTGCGCCGTGACCGGGCACACCTGTTTTCCGGCTACGCGCCGCTGGCCGCCGGGGGTTCCGCTGCCGATCACCTGGTTGCCTTCGACCGCGGCGGCGCCGTGACGATCGCCACCCGGCTGCCGGTCTCGCTGGACGAGAGCGGTGGCTGGGGCGAGACCGCTGTGGAACTGTCGACCGGCGCATGGACGGATGTGCTGACCGGCCGGGGCGGATTGTCCGGAGCCGTGCCGGTCGCTCGGTTGCTGGCGGACTATCCGGTGGCGCTGCTGATCAACGAGAGCGCTTCGGACAACCAGTCCACACAGGGCCGTGCCCACGATCACCATGCCGATCAGGGACCCGCCCGTGACGAGCATGCCGAGCACGACCGTGCCGGTGGAAGGGGTTGACCACCATGCGTGATGTCGCAGTGTGGGCTCCGATCCCGGACCGGGTGCAGGTCCGCACCGTCCGCGGCTCGGACACCCGCGACACCGCCCTGAGGCTGGAGGACGACGGGTGGTGGCGCGGCCGGGTCGACCTGCCGGACGATATCGACGTCGACTATGGTTTCCTGCTCGGCGACGATCCGCGGCCGCGGCCGGACCCCCGGTCCTGGCGGCAGCCGAACGGTGTCCACAACTTGTCCCGCAGCTACCGGCACCAGGAGTTCCACTGGAGCGACGACGGCTGGACGGGTCGGCAGCTGGCCGGCGGCGTGATCTACGAGTTGCACATCGGCACCTTCACCCAGGACGGCACCTTCGATGCGGCGATCGCCCGGCTGGACCATCTGGTGGAGTTGGGCGTGGACTTCGTGGAAGTGTTGCCGGTCAACGCCTTCAACGGCACCCACAACTGGGGCTACGACGGCGTGCTGTGGTACGCCGTGCAGGAGACCTACGGCGGCCCACCCGGGTACCAGCGGTTCGTCGACGCCTGCCACAGCCGGGGCATCGGGGTCATCCAGGATGTGGTGTACAACCACCTCGGTCCGAGCGGCAACTACCTTCCGCTGTTCGGCCCGTACCTGAGCAGCGGGCACGCGAACACTTGGGGTTCCTCGGTGAACCTGGACGGGCCGGATTCCGACGAAGTGCGCCGTTATCTGCTGGGCAACGTCCGGATGTGGCTTCACGACTACCACGTCGACGGCCTAAGGCTGGACGCCGTGCACGCGCTGGTTGACCATCGAGCGCTGCACATCCTGGAGGAAATGGCCGCTGCGGTCGATGCGCTGTCCGCGCACGTCGGACGGCCGCTGTTTCTCATCGCGGAATCGGATCTGAACGACCCGCGGCTGATCACCAGCCGGCAGGCCGGTGGCTACGGGTTGGCCGCCCAGTGGAACGACGACTACCACCACGTGCTGCACGTGGCACTTACCGGCGAGAAGGCCGGCTACTACGCCGATTTCGGCTCGATGGCAGCCGTCGCCAAGGTGCTCACCCGCGGCTACTTCCACGACGGTTCCTGGTCATCGTTCCGGGGCCGTTCACACGGCCGGCCGGTGGACACCAGGACGACGCCGCTCTCCTCGTTCGTCGGCTACGTCCAGGACCACGACCAGATCGGTAACCGGGCGACCGGCGACCGGCTCAGCCAGACCCTGGATGATGCCGACCTGGCGATCGCCGCTGTTCTGCTGCTCGCCGGTCCGTTCACTCCGATGCTGTTCATGGGCGAGGAATGGGCGGCGTCCACCCCGTGGCAGTTCTTCACCTCGCATCCGGAACCCGAGCTGGGAGAAATCACCGCGGCCGGCCGGCTCGCCGAGTTCGAACGGATGGGCTGGGATCCGGCGATCGTCCCGAATCCGCAGGACCCTGCGACGTTCAACGACTCGAAATTGCGGTGGGACGAGATCCGGACCGGTCGGCACGCGGAAGTCCTTGCCCTGTATGAGGATCTGCTGCGGCTGCGGCGTGCCTGGCCGCAGCTCACCGATCCGAGGTTCGACCGGGTGCGGGTCTCCTACGACGAAGACGCCTGCTGGTTGCTACTGGATCGCGACGGCCTGCAGGTCGTCGTGAACTTCGGCGACAACGTGGCGACCGTCCCGATACACGCGCACGGCGGGTTGCTGCTGGCCACATCCGGCGCCGCGGACATCGGCGGCAGCTCTGCCGAGCTCCAGCCGCATTCGACGGCTCTGCTGGCACCGACCATCAGCTGACAGCGATCTCGGAATGGTCGGTGCGGGCCGGAAACACCGGCAAGCTGGTGTTCAGGAGGGCAGCGGCACGCTGTCGGCCCGCATCGCGCGGAGCGTGTCGACGCTGACATCGGTCAACGAATCGGCGAACGTCAGGCCGGCGGCAGCCGCCACCTCGACCTCGCTGGGCACCACCAGTACCGGTAGCCCGGCCCGCAGAGCGGACAGCGACCCGTTCGGCGAGTCCTCGACGGCCACGCACTCCGTCGCCGAGACTTCCAGTAGTTCCATGGCCCGCTGGTACGGTTCCGGATCAGGCTTGTTCCTGGTCACTTCGTCGCCACAGACCACCGCGTCGAACGTGTTGTGTCCCAACGTTTTCAATGCCAGCTCCACCAGCGACCGTTCGGTCGCAGTCACCAGGGCAGTGGCGAGTCCGGCTTCCCGGACCGCCTGTAGCAGATCGTCGGCTCCCGGGCGCCACGGCATGGGCTGGGCGAACAGCTCCGCGGTGTGCCTGGTCAGCAGCTCGGCGGCGGCGGCGGGGGCGCGTTCGGAGCCGATGTCGGCGAGCAACATTGTGATCGAGTCGATCAGGTTGTGTCCGACCATGGCGCGCCGGCTCGGGCCCGACAGTCGCCCGCCGAGGTCGGCAGCCGTCCGATCGAGCGCGACCGTCCAGAGCTTTTCCGAATCGGTCAGCGTGCCGTCCATGTCGAACAGCACCGCGAGCAGCGTCGTCACACCAATTCCCGTCGATCAGTTCGGACACCCGGCCGGCCGGCCCACGATCAGGTTATCGGCGACGCGGCGGCCCTGTCCGGCCCGGCGGCACGAGCCCGTGGCGACGCCGGCAACCGACGACTCAACGCCCGTTGGGACACCTTCCGCACCCGCCGCAAGCGGCACGTCATCGCCAACGTCGCGATTGCCCGCGAGCTGGCCGGCTGGTGCTGGTCCCTGGCCGTGCTCGAGGAGTAAGCGCCCCAGAGCTGGCTTCCTCAGCCCGAAACGGCGGTGGCAGCGCGTGGAGCGACTCGCGATTCAGCCATGAGCAGCCAGCCATCACTGGCCGGCGACGCTCGGTCCCAGACAAGCGACCCGCTCCTGCCGAACAACCCGTCCTGCGGTAACCAACCCGCGCATATCAGCCTGACCGCGCGTCGCCAACGACACGCTCACCACCGGCCGAGCCACGGAAGCCACGAGACGCCCGCCCCGAGCGATCGGGACGGGCGTCTCACCCTGCCACTTGACAGGAAGTCGCTACATATCAGCTGAGCGCCCGACGTAGGGGATTGGCATCGCAACGATGCGCTTCAGCGTTAAACTGTCACGGTAGGCCAAGCGCCACTGGTCAGGCGCGCGCTCAGCCGACCCGATGCGGTGCCGCGAGATCCGCCGCCGCCCGTCGGTTGCCAACAATCAACAACCCGACGGCGAGCCAGATCAGCACCCACGGGGCAGGTTCGACAAACCAAGCTGCGACGAGGGACCAGGCGCCAAGAGTCCAAGCGATGAACGGCGGCGGCACCACACCGCGGCGATCGAGCCACAGTACCAACATGCCGAGGATGACCACCGGGACTCCGAGGCTGCCCGTCGTCAGCCAGAACGCTGCCATGGCCGGACTCATGTCCAGGACACCTTCATCCGGACTCCACAGCTTGAGGCTCATCCAGGCGTCGACGTGCTTGGGCGCTGTGAGGATTAGGCCTCCCAGCGTGTGTCCAACGCCAAAGAACACCAGGATGCGACCTGCCCATCTGACCACGAGAACCTCCCTAGTTACGAAACCATTAGTTCCGATACTACCAGTTCCTATACTGGGCCAGTGAGTCCTCGACAGCGTGACACCGGACGTCCCCGCGACGGTCGGGTGGATCGCGCCATCGTCCATGCGACTCAAGAACTGTTGGTCGAGCGTGGATACGCCGCCCTGACAGTTGATGCCGTCGCGTCCAGGGCAGGTGTCGGCAAGGCCGCCATCTATCGGCGCTATGCCACCAAACAAGAGATGATCTTCTCCGCAACAGTCCACGACATGCAGGCGCAGCCCCCGCCGGACTGCGGCTCCCTGGGCGCCGATCTGGCGGCGTTAGCTGGAGCCTTCGTCACTCAGCTCAGCCGAGCTCCCTCAGATGTCCTGGCCGGGCTGCTTGCCGACATCTACTCGGACGCAGCACTAGGGGCGCGCTTCTCAGAGACGTTCCTGGTGAACGAACGCCTAGTCGTCGAGGCGGTTCTCGAGCGGGCGCACGTGCGGGGTGAGTTGGATGTTCTCCCCGACGTCACCCTCGTGCAAGCCCTTCTGCTTGGCCCGATATTTGCGTGGCTACTCATCCTGGACGGGGATGCTCAAGCAGCGGACCGCTTGGCGCAGACGGCGGCCCAGGCCGTTGAGTTCGTCCTTAGGCGAACCTTCGATCTACCAGAAGTCGGCTGAGCTAGACGACGGGGCTTGCGCCGCCTATTGGCAGTCGTGGACCTTCCTCGAGAGGCTTTCGAGACACTCCCGACAGTTAGTGACCCTCTGCGGGGAAGGTCACGTCGAACAGTTTCTGCCATGTGTCTGACCGCTCGCGCAAGCGGTGAACTGACCCCCCACTGACACCTTCCGGAGTGTTCGGAGAGGCGGTTTCTTGAGTGTCGCGCGGTGTTGAACCAGTCCTCCCAGTTCAGGGTGCCGATCTCGATGTGGTCGACGTCGCGCCAAGGCCCCTGGCGGTGATGAGCTCGTTGTTGAATGAGCCGACCGTGGTCTCCCATCCGAGAAATTGCCGACCGTCAGCCGGCACGCTGATCGTGGCCGAGTGCGTGCTGGCCGAATAGATAGACCGGGGCCTTTCGGATGGCCAAGTCCTGGTACGGGCGGTCAGCCGAAAGTCTTTGCCGGTGCTCGAGCCTGCTGCGGGTGAGGCGATTCCTTCGAATGTGACGCCCGACTTGTCGAGTTTCGGGGAGTGGAGTCCGAGGCCACCGTCGGAGCACGTCAGCGAGAGCTCTCGGTGCGCCGGAGCAACCGCTGAGGAGGCGGGTGTTTTCTCCGCCATGCTGTCAAGAGTGACGGTCTCGGCAATCGAGTGGGCGGCACCCGCTCCGGGCGCCGTCGAGACCGTCCTGGTCCCGGAGGTGGTGAGTCCAGCGCTCTGCTGCGTGATAGTCGACTCGGTCGGTATGGAAGGTTCGCCAGTGCAGCCCGCCAACGAACGGCCGCGCAGCTGTGTCCTCACATGCGCCAAGCGGCGAAGCCTATGACCCATGACAGAATCCTCGTTCCGAGAATCTGCCGGATCAAGGCCGCCGGCGCGAACTTACAGCGGCTTCAACAGATGATCGCAATGGAGCCGCTGAGGGTCGGACCCATGCGCCCCACGTCGGTCGCTTGATCAGGTTGAATCGGAAGCATGGACAACAGTGCTACACCATAAGGAGTGCACTGGTACACGGGGTGCGTCCCTAGACCAACTCGTGACGACGTCGACTCGCTAGCGGCCCCGCTCGAGATGTTCGTCGGACATCTCCTCAGCGGCGACCCGGCCGCGATCCCGGGCCGACGGATTGCGCCTGGGCGTATCCTGAAATGTCCGCTCGTTACCGGCAGGCCTGCCACGACGTGCGGGTCCGATCGTGGCCACTTCCAGCCGATCGGCGCCCACCCCACAGCCGTTAGCCGACGCACAGGGACCACACGTGACTGTTCTGCACGACTCGACCCTGCACGACTCCACCCCGCACGAGCCCACCCTGCGCGACTCGACCCGGCACGACTCGACCGGCCCGACGACGTCGCGGGCCGTGCCAGCCGACGCCACCGCGATCCGCCCGGACGCCACCGCGGAACTCACCGCACTGTTGCAGCAGCGCATCCTGATCCTGGACGGTGCGATGGGCACGATGATCCAGCGGCACCGGCTCGGTGAGGCCGACTACCGCGGTACCCGGTTCGCCGACTGGCCCAGCGACCTGAAGGGCAACAACGATCTGCTCAGCCTGACCCAGCCGGACATCATCCGCGAAATCCACCGCGAGTACCTGGAGGCCGGTGCCGACCTCATCGAGACCAACACCTTCAACGCCCAGGTGATCTCGCTCGCCGACTACGGCATGGAGGAACTCGCCTACGAGATGAACCTGCAGTCGGCGCGGCTGGCCCGGATCGAGTGCGACGCGATGACGGCGCGCACCCCCGGCAGTCCGCGGTACGTGGTCGGCGCTCTCGGCCCGACCAACCGCACCGCGTCCATCTCGCCGGACGTGAACGACGCCGGCAAACGCAACGTCACCTTCGACCAGCTGGTCGCGGCATACCTGCAGCAGGCCGACGGACTGGTCGACGGCGGCGCCGACCTACTGCTCGTCGAGACGATCTTCGACACACTCAACGCCAAGGCAGCGATCTTCGCCCTGGAGACCCTGTTCGAGCAGCGGGACCGCCGCTGGCCGGTGGTCATTTCCGGCACCATCACCGATGCCTCCGGCCGGACGCTGTCCGGACAAGTGACCGAGGCCTTCTGGAACTCGGTACGGCACGCCCGCCCGATCGCCGTCGGACTGAACTGCGCGCTCGGCGCCAAGGACATGCGTCCCTACGTCGCCGAGTTGTCCAGGATCGCCGACTGCTTCGTCTCGTGTTACCCCAATGCCGGACTGCCCAACGCTTTCGGCGAATACGATGAACTGCCGGACGAGATGGCCGCAGTGGTGGGCGAATTCGCCGCCGCCGGCCTGGTGAATGTGCTCGGCGGCTGCTGCGGCACCACTCCGGAACACATCGCCGCCCTCGCCGCCACGGTCTGCGACCGGCAGCCGCGGCTGCCGCCCACCGTCGATGCGGCCTGCCGGCTCTCCGGGCTCGAACCGCTGAAAATCGTCGACGCCACGCTCTTCGTCAACGTCGGCGAGCGCACGAACATCACCGGCTCGGCCAGGTTCCGGAACCTGATCAAGGCCGGCGACTACCCAGCGGCGCTGGCGGTGGCCCGCCAGCAGGTCGAGTCGGGCGCGCAGATCATCGACATCAACATGGACGAAGGGATGATCGACGGTGTCGAGGCGATGGACCGGTTCTGCAAGCTGATTGCCGGCGAACCCGACATCTGCCGGGTGCCGACGATGATCGACTCGTCGAAGTGGCACGTCATCGAGGCCGGGCTGAAATGCGTGCAGGGCAAGCCGATCGTCAACTCGATCTCGATGAAGGAGGGCGAGGAGAAGTTCATCCAACAGGCCACGCTGTGCCGCAAGTACGGGGCGGCGGTGGTGGTGATGGCGTTCGACGAGAACGGCCAGGCGGACGATCTGCAGAAGCGGAAGGAGATCTGCGCCCGGGCATATCGGATCCTGACCGAGCAGATCGGTTTCCCGGCCGAGGACATCATCTTCGACCCCAACGTGTTCGCAGTGGCCACCGGCATCGAGGAGCATGCCAACTACGGCGTCGACTTCATCGAGGCGACCCGCTGGATCAAGCAGAACCTGCCGGGTGCGCTGATTTCCGGCGGCGTGTCGAACGTGTCGTTCTCGTTCCGCGGCAACAACCCGGTCCGGGAAGCGATCCACGCGGTGTTCCTCTACCACGCGATCGCCGCCGGCATGGACATGGGAATCGTCAACGCCGGGGCGCTCGTCGTCTACGACCAGGTGGATCCGGAACTGCGGGAACGGATCGAGGACGTCATCCTCAACCGCCGCAGCGACTCCACCGAGCGGCTGCTGGAGATCGCCGGCAACTTCGCTGCCGGTGACAAGGCCGAAGCGGCGGCAGAAACTCTGGCGGAATGGCGCAACCTGCCGGTCACCAAGCGGATCACCCACGCGATGGTCAAGGGACTGGACGAGCACATCGTCTCCGACACGGAGGAACTCCGCGCCGAGATCGCGGATCGGGGCGGCCGACCACTCGAGGTGATCGAAGGTCCGCTGATGGACGGTATGGGTGTCGTCGGGGACCTGTTCGGCGCCGGCAAGATGTTCCTGCCGCAGGTGGTGAAGTCGGCTCGGGTGATGAAGAAGGCTGTCGCGCACCTGATCCCGTTCATCGAGGCGGAGAAAGATCCGGCCGTCGAGGCCAAACCCAAGGGCAAGATCGTGATGGCGACGGTGAAGGGCGACGTCCACGACATCGGCAAGAACATCGTCGGCGTCGTCCTGCAGTGCAACAACTATGACGTCGTCGATCTCGGGGTGATGGTGCCGGCACAGAAGATCCTGGACGCGGCGGTGGCGGAGAAGGCCGACATCATCGGCCTGTCCGGGCTGATCACTCCTTCGCTGGACGAGATGGTGAACTTCGCCGAGGAGATGGAACGTCAGGGCCTGGAGATCCCGCTGCTGATCGGCGGCGCCACCACCTCCCGGGCGCACACGGCCGTCAAGGTCACGCCCAAGTACCACGGTCCGGTGGTCTGGGTGAAGGACGCCTCCCGCTCGGTTCCGACCGCCGCTGCACTGCTGTCGGATGAGCGCAGGCCGGTCCTGATGGCCGAGGTCGACAAGGAGTACGAAGCGATCCGGAAGCGCCACGGCGCCAAGCGCAGCGACCGGCCGTTGGTGAAGATCGATGCGGCCAGGGAGAACCGGACCCCGATTGACTGGTCGGCCTACCACCCGCCGCGGCCGCGATTCCTGCTGCAGCAGGCCAAGGACGTCTGCGAGGGCCCCGCCTGCGATCACCGGCACGGCACCGTCAGCTCCTACACCAAGGAACTGCGCGACTACCCGCTGGACGAACTACGCCGCTACATCGACTGGCAGCCGTTCTTCAATGCCTGGGAGATGAAGGGCCGGTTCCCCGACATCCTGCACAACCCGGCCACCGGAGAGACCGCCCGCAAGCTCTACCAGGACGCCCAGAACATGCTCGACGCGATGATCGAGCAGAAATGGGTGACGGCGAACGGGGTGATCGGCCTGTTCCCGGCCAACGCGGTCGGGGACGACATCGAGGTGTACACCGACGAGTCCCGGACTCATCTGGTGGAGACGCTCTACAACCTCCGCCAGCAGGGAGAGCACCGCGACGGCGTGCCCAACCGCTCGCTGGGCGACTACGTGGCGCCGAAGGAGACCGGGAAACACGACTACGTCGGCGCTTTCGCGGTGACTACGGGCCTGGGCATCGAGCGGAAGATCGCAGAGTTCAAGGCGGCGTACGACGACTACAGCGCCATCCTGCTGGAATCGCTGGCCGACCGCCTCGCGGAGGCTTTCGCCGAACGCCTGCACGAGCGGGTGCGCAAGGATTTCTGGGGCTTTGCCGGTGACGAGAAGCTCGACAACGACGCGCTTCTCGCCGAGAAGTACACCGGGATCCGCCCGGCGCCCGGTTACCCGGCCTGCCCCGATCACACCGAGAAGGAGACGTTGTGGCGGTTGCTCGACGTGCAAGCCGCCACCGGCATCACGCTGACCGAGAGCATGGCGATGTGGCCTGGCGCCGCGGTCAGCGGCTGGTATTTCGCCCATCCGCAATCCCGGTACTTCGTGGTCGGCCGGATCGACAAGGACCAGGTCGCCGAGTACGCGCAACGCAAGGGCTGGACGCTGCAGCAGGCGGAGCGCTGGCTCTCGCCGAACCTGGGTTACGAGCCGGAGGACTGACCTGTGACGGCCACCCCCATCGATTGGGCCGTGCCGGCGATCTGCCGCATAGCGGCGCCGATGTCGGTGGTGTTGAGATCCGGCAGCTTGCGTTGGGCGATCTCCCGCAGCTGTCCGGGCGTCAAGGTCCCGCCGGATCGGTGACCAGGACGGCCAGACCCCCTCGTTCCTAGTGCGCGTCGGATCAGGAATGACGTCGGCGGGGTCCGCAGATCGATCGTCCACGAACGATCTTCCCGGACCGTTATCACGGCGGGAATGATGTCGCCACGCTGGTCAGCTGTTTGTTCGTCGTACACGCGTTTGACCTGCATGGCCGGGATGCCCAGCGGGCCGAGCATCTTGCCCAGGTCGATCAGCGCGGCGTCTCCGGCCTGCAGCGCAATCTTGATCTTCTTGAGTTCGTTCTTGGGGGCCACCGCGGCTCTCCTGGGTGCATCGTCGGCAACGGCGATGTTGTCCATCTCCAGCCGCTGACGCTAATATCTCCAGTTAGTGGAGATTCAAGTCCAAATTCGGAGCTGGTCCATCGGGCGGCTGTCCGCACTGAGCGGTTCGTCGGTGCGGACTATCCGTTGGTACTCCGATCTCGGTCTGCTGGAGGCCGACCGGACATCAACCGGGCATCGCCGTTACGGCCGCGCGGACCTGGCGCGGCTGCGATTGATCTCGGCCCTGCGGTCGATCGACGTCGACATCGCCACCATCAGCGGGTTGTTGGAGGGAGTCGCCGACCTGTCCAGCATCGTTGCGGCGCACGTCCACGTTCTCGAGATGCGCTTGCAGACGCTGCGACGGCAGATCGCCGTTGCCAGGGCAGCAGCCGAAGAGACCGAAGATCGCACGGTGTGTCGGCTGGAAACGCTGGTCCGGATCGAGGCCGCCGAGCGGCAGCGGCTCTTCTCCAAATTCTGGGAGGAGGTGATGCACCGCTCCGACTCCGCGATTCGCGAACGGTTCTCGGGGTGCGGAACTCCCGCTCTGCCGGCCGATCCCACCGGCGAACAACTCGACGCCTGGCTGGAACTCGCGGACCTGGCCGTCGACCCGGACTTCATCGCTGCCTCAACGCGCCAGGCCACCTGGTTCTCCGAACATGCCCTCCCCGGCGGGGCGGGGTTTTCCACCGACATGGACGATGCCATCGAGTGTGCGGCCATGGCACTGGATGCCGGGGTGCCGACCTCTCATCCGCGCGCCAAGAAGGCGATCACCGCTGTCGTGCGGGCCTACGCGGATGCGTTCGGACGACGGGAAGATCCGAGGTTCCGACAATGGTTGGCGGCCGAGTTGGATCAGCTCGACAATCAGAAGGCCGCGCGGTGGTGGCACCTCATCGGTGTTCTCAACGGAACGGACATCGCCGCGAATACCCGCACCGCCGAGGCGATCGCCTGGTGCCATCAACAACTCCGCGATGAGGCGCCCCTTTCCGGGGACCCGATGAACCCTCATCGCCGACCTCCCGCTCCTCGAGGCCATGAACCGCCACCGACGGTATGAACTGCCGTCGCTGGAGATTCACGTCCCCGCGCTGCCCGCTGCCGCCCCTGCGACGCCGACGTAGGCTGACTCGGTGATCCAGCACGAGTCGGAAACGGTCCGGCGCAGCCTGCGCAAGCCGGTGATGATCGCTGCGTTCGAGGGCTGGAACGACGCCGGTGACGCGGCGACGAATGCGATCGAGCAGCTGAGCATCGAGTGGAACTCCGTGCCGCTGGCCGAGATCGATCCGGAAGGCTACTACGACTTCCAGGTGTCCCGGCCGACCACCAAGATGGTGGACGGTCTGACCAGGAGGATCGACTGGCCGACCACCCGGCTGTCGGCGGTCCGGCTGCCGGAGTCGGTCGCCGACCACGACGTGATCCTGGTGCACGGTATCGAACCGAACTTCCATTGGCGGGCGTTCTGCGACGAGTTGCTGGCGGTAGCCGATATCCAGCAGGTGACCAGGGTGATCTGCCTGGGAGCGCTGCTGGCCGATGTGCCGCACACCCGCCCGGTTCAGGTGACCGGCACCGCCCCTGATCCCGGCTCGGCCGAGAGATTCGGACTGACCCAGTCCACCTACGAGGGCCCGACCGGCATCACCGGCGTCTTCGCCGATGCCTGCGTGCAACGCGGTATCCCGGCGTACACGTTCTGGGCGGCCGTGCCCCACTACGTGGCCCAGGGCCCGCATCCGAAGGCGACGGTGGCGCTGCTCAACCGGGTGGAAGAGTTGCTGGACATCGAGGTTCCGGTGGGTGCGCTGCCGACGCAGGCGGTCGAGTGGGAGGATGAGGTGTCCGACATCGCCTCCCAGGACGAGGACATCACCGCCTACATCCAGACCCTGGAGCAGACCGGCGAGGACGAACCCCCGCTGCGCCCGGCCAGCGGCGACTCCATCGCCGAGGAGTTCGAGCGCTACCTGCGCCGGCGCGGCCCGCAGCCGGAGTAGCACCGGTCGCAGTGGCCGGGTTCGGGAAACCGGGGCCGGTGCGGAAGAATGCACGGGTAGTCCGGTTCGCGACGGGCCGGCGAGAAAGGATCAGGTGGCAGCGCACGACACGCAGGCAGACCAGCGGAACCGGCCGGCGGCCGGCCGGAGCACCGAACCGGACTGGGTGTCCCGGTTCGCCGACGAAGTGATCGCAGCGGCCGACACCCGCGACAAGCCGGGCGCCATCGTCTGCGCCTCGGGGATCAGCCCGTCCGGGCCCGTCCACCTGGGCAACTTCCGCGAGCTGATGACACCGCACCTGGTTGCCGACGAGATCCGCCGCCGCGGCCGGGCCTGCGTGCACATCCTGTCCTGGGACGACTACGACCGCTTCCGCCGGGTCCCGGCCGGCGTCGACCCTTCGTGGAAGCAACACATCGGCAAGCCGCTGACGGCGGTTCCCGCACCCCCCGGCAGCAGCCACCCGTCCTGGGCCGAGCATTTCAAGCAACCGCTGAGCCGGGCCCTGGCGCAGCTGGGCATCGATGTCCGCCCGATCAGCCAGACCCGGATGTACACCTCCGGGGCCTACACCGAGCAGATCCTGCTGGCGATGGCCCGTCGGACGGAGATCGACGCCGTGCTGGGCAGCTATCGGACCAGGCCGGTCGGCACCGGCAACGGCGGAAGGTTGTCCGAGGAAGAGGCGGCCGCCGCTGCGATCGCCGCCGAGGGCTCAGGCGCCGCTGCCGACGAGGACGGATCGGGCTCGGGCGAGTATTTCCCGTACAAGCCGTACTGCACGGTGTGCGGGACGGATTTCACCACCGTCACCCACTACGACGACACCAGCACCGCGTTGACCTACAGCTGCCGGTGCGGCCAGTCGGAAACCGTGCTACTCAAGGACTTCCGCGGTGGAAAGCTGGTGTGGAAGGTCGACTGGCCGATGCGGTGGGCCTATGAAGGGGTCGATTTCGAGCCGTCCGGCGCCGATCACACTTCCCCCGGCTCCTCGTTCACGGTCGGCGGTCGGCTGGTCGGTGCGATCTTCGGCGGAACGCAGCCCATCGGTCCGATGTACGCCTTCGTCGGCATCACCGGGATGGCCAAAATGTCCAGCTCGCGCGGCGACGTGCCGACACCCGCGGACGCGCTGCGGATCATGGAGGCGCCGCTGCTGCGGTGGATGTACGCCCGCCGGCGGCCCAACCAGTCGTTCAGCATCGCCTTCGATGCGGAGATCTTCCGGGTGCACGACGAATGGGATGCGCTGGTGCGCAAGGTGTCCACCGGAGCGGCGGGTCCGGCCGAGGTCGCCGCGCACAGCCGGGCGGCCGGTACCGCAGCCGGACCGCTGCCGACGACACCCCGTCCACTGCCTTACCGCACCCTCGCCTCAGTGCTGGACATCACCGCCAGTGACCCGGATCAGACGCTGCGCATCCTGTCCGAACTGGATCCGGCCGATCCGATCACCGATCTGGACGTCACCAGGCCGCGGCTGGACCGGGCAGCCACCTGGGTCGCCGAGAGGATGCCGGCCGACAGCCGCACCCACGTGCGCACCGAGCCCGACGCCGAGCTGCTCGGCTCACTCACCGCACACCAGCAGGAATCACTGCGGCTGCTGGTCGACTCGCTGGCCGAGCACTGGTCCCTCGCCGAGCTGACAACGCTGCTCTACGGCGTCCCGAAGAAGCTGCTCGGGTTGCCCGCGGTCGTCGCGCCGACCGCCGAACTCAAGGCGGCGCAACGGGAATACTTCGTCCTGCTCTACCGGTTGCTGATGGCCAAGAAGACCGGGCCGCGGCTGCCCACGCTGCTGCTCGCGGTCGGTCAGGACCGAGTCAGGAGCCTGCTCGGGCGCTGAGCTCATCGTCAGCAGCGGCCGCGGCCGCGGCGACAAGCCCCGGCTGACCGGGCACCACCAGCTGGAGCGGATGCGCGGCTTCGCTGGCTGTCTTACTCGTCGTGCCGGCGCCACCACAGGCCCGCCTCGTTGCGGCCCAGTGGCGCGCGGTCGAGCCACGGGTACATGCCCCAGAGACTGTCCAGTCCGCGCACGTACGCCGAATAGGTGTGGTACACGACGCCGTCCTCGATGACGAACGCGCTCACGCCTGGCCCCTGTTGTCTGCACGTCGGCCAGTCCGTTCCGACACTCAAAGCGACCGCGGTGAGGAAGGGAATCTCCTCACCTGACTCCGACGGCCGCACGTCCATCGAGCGGTAGTTGTACTCGACAAGTCCCGACTGCCACTCCTGCTTGGTGCGCGTCACCCGGAAGTCGTAGTTGAAATCGCTGCCGGCCGAGGACGCCCAGGGAAAGCTCCAGCCCATCCGCTGCTTGTACGCCCGCAATTTCGCAAGTGGCGCCTGTGACACGGCGTACAACGTCACGTCGTGATTCGCGAGATGGACGACGCAGCCGTCGAAGCCGTCCGCGATCGCCGAGCAGGACGGACACCCCGCCCGATAGTCAGGCCCGAACATGAAGTGATAGATGATCAGCTGCGAGCGTCCGCTGAAGAGACCAGCGAGGGACGCTGCGCCTCGTCGGTCTCGAAGCGGTACTCCTTGTCGATTCGAACCCACGGCAGCTCCCGGCGCTGCCGCGCCAGTTCGTCGCTACGCCGCGTCAGCGCCCTTCTCGAGCAACTCGAGCCGGGCCGAAAGCCACTCTTCACGTGTTCCGGTCCTGTGATCGGTCATTGTTGCTCTCCTTCTTGTGGTGACAACGGATTTGGCGCTCTACGCCACCCGATGGCGCCTCACATCGCCGGTGTGAGTCCGGGAACCGCCGATGGCGCGATGCGGGTCAACCCCGCGGCACCTTCGGGGCGGTACGACGCCAACCATCGCTGCGCGGTCCGGGCCGGCACCCCCTGCCGCCTGGCCGCCACGGTCAGTGGCACGCCGTCGTATAGGTGCGGACCAAGCACAGCCATCCGCCGATCCAGCTCCGGCATCCCCTCCGGCTGCGTCACCACCCGATCATCGGTCCTGACGTCGGTGATCCCGCGGCGACCCGCCGCCCGCCGCCCGCCGCCCGCCACGCCAAATAGCATCCGCAATCCCGGCCGAATACCGTGCGAGGGCCACGCCACTTACCGTGCGGCCCGACACGCAGGGCGATGTCGTTCCAGCGCCGCCAGCCTCGAGCTGTGCCGGCGGGTAGCGCGGGCGGCGGCGGACGATCAAACAGTCGCGCGCGGCGGGCGCGGAGCCGCGGGTCCTGCCTCGGCAACGTCGCCTCGGACAAGAGCGTCAGCTGTGCGGGGGTGAGGTCGACTATTGGTGCGGCATTGATGGTGTCGACGATCCAGCGGGACACGATCTGCCGGGACACCCGGCGCTCGTCGGCGATCTCCTGCGTGGTGACATGCGGCCCGCGCAGTCCCGCCCACCGCAACAGTGCCCGGCGGCGCCGCTCGTCCCAGGGATCCGGTCCGACCGCCCGCCAGATCAGCTGCTCGACCAGGTCGGCCTCCCGACTGGCCCGACAGCCTCACCGAGGGATTCAATCGACGGTGACGCCGAAGTCGCGGGCGAGTCCGGCGAGTCCGTCGGCGTAGCCCTGTCCGATCGCCCGGAACCGCCAGGATCCCTGCCGCCGGTAGAATTCGCCGCACAGTAGTGCTGGCATCACGCCGGCGAGAGCCGGGAGAAATGTCATCGAGTTGTCGAGGGCGGCGTCGAGGGTGATGCGGGGGTGACCGGCGGATGCGGCAGTGTCGGTGCTGGCGATGATGACGACGCGGGCGGTGGTCTCGGGGACGTCTTGCAGGCTGACTGTGCAGGAGGGGTGGATGGCTTCGGGGTTGAGTGTGATGGCACCGTCGCTCCAGCTCGGCTGGTTGTAGAACACGAAGTCGTCGTCGCTGTCGACCTTGCCGTCATTGTTCAGCGCGAGAAGGGACAGGTCCCATCCGGTGCTGCTGTCGGTGGTGTCGAGGTTGATGGTGAGCGTCGAGCCTGTGATGACGACGTTCTGTCCGGGGTTCATCCCGATAGCGGACAAGGATGGTGCCGGGGTTCCGATTTGAACCGGTAGGGGTGTGGTCGCTTCGGTTGAGGCGGCAGGGGTGGGGATGTCCGGGGTGTCGGGTTGTGGGTCCTGCCAGTCCGGTGGCGCTTCGATGCGGGCCTGGATCCCGGCGTGTTGGTCCAGTAGGTAGAGCAGGTTGGATCCGTCGAGCAGTTCGATCGGTTTGTTGGCGGCGAAGTCCTGGCTGGCCTGGCCGTATCCGGAGGTGGTCACGAGGATGCCTTTGGAGGCGCCTTCGTTGTGGAGGGTGCCGTACAGGTCTCGGACGGCGGAGACGCCGACGGTGTTCCGGTAGCGCTTGGCCTGGATGACGACCTTGCCGCCCACAACGGGACGGGGGTCGAAGGCGACGCAATCCACGCCGCCGTCCCTGGAGGCGCGGGTGAGCTTGGTGTTCAGGCCCATCTTGGTGAACAGGTTCTGGATGAGCTGCTCGAACTCGCTGGGACTCATCTCGAGGAGGTTAGGTCGGGTGTCCAGGCCGGCCATGACGTCGTCGGCGTCGATGAACCGCGGGTCGACCATGTCGAACTCGAGGACCGGACGCACCGGCGCCAGTTCCGCGGGACTACGGCTCACCTGGGCGCCCAGATTGCGTAGGCACGCGGCTGGATCCACTCGGGCCAGGTCCAGTTCTTCGAACCGTGACCGGGTGGTCCGCAGAGTAAGCAGGCACGGTCGGATCCCTCTACCGGTGGCAGGGTCGGTGGTGCTGACCATCCCGTTGAACACGACGGAACCGATGTGGGCGCTGCGATCGGCTTCCAGCATTTCGTGCACGACCCGCAGAGCAGTCTGGGCGACCAGTGACGCGTACTGGGCCCGGACTTGCGACACCGGCCGTGACGTGGAGCTGATCGTGTCGGTCGCCTTCACGTACTTGTACGTCTTCACGGTGGGAATCACCTCGAGTGTCGGCAGCTCGAACTCGACGACCAGCTGCTTGGAATCGGGAACGAACGCCAGGCGCCACTCGTTGGCGAACCCCTCGGGATAGGCCGCTGCTTCCAGGACCAGATTCAGATAGGTCGTGATGGCCTCCGGGGCTCCGGCTGCCAGCCTGGTGGCGAGGTCGTCGACCTCGGCGTTGCGGCGGCGGATGTCCGCCAACCGAACGGCGCCGTCCGCGTCATGCTGCGCCCGCGCTGCGGCGATCCTGTGTTGGCGTTGCCCCTGGGCCCACAAGTGCTGATCCATGGCCGACGTGAAGGCCCTCTGAGCTTCCTGGACCTGCCTGTCGTACTTGGCTCCGCCGAACATGCGGCCCATACCGGACGGCTGCTCTGGCATGAACGCCTCGAGGACCGGGGCCGGCTGCGCCGGCCCGAACGGAGTCTCATCGAAGGGCGAGATACGTTCTGGTTGCTTCAGGGTCGCCAGGTCGAGGTGGTCATCAACGTCAAGCGTGGCACGAAGAACTCCATCGAGTTCCTCCAGAGACTGCTCTAGTTCCTCGTTCATGGCCATCACCTCAGCGAGCTGCGACTCCATATACAGCCGCTTCTGCTCGCGCTCATCGGCGGCCAGCGCCCGGGCATACGCCGCGCGGGCCCTCTGCGCGGCACGCTGGGCCTGCGCACTCGCACGCACCTGAGCCGCGCGCTGCCGCTCTGCGGCACGTTGAGCTTGTGCTAGTTGAGCCATGAATCCTGAACGCCTTGCCATTGTTCCCCCGCTTGTGAGTCGTGCCCGAGAGTGCCAGGCCTACGGCGGCGACGCCAGGTCCAGTTGCTGGGCCGACCCGCTCAACGGGTCGGCCCAGCACTGGTGGTGGTTAGAAGGGTAGATGTCGATCGTGGTTGCTCCGGTGCTGGTGTAGTTGCTTCCTGTGGAGTAGGTCTGGTCGTTGATCAGGGGTTTGAATTGGAAGCTCGTGCCGGCGGGGATCCGTTCCAGTTCGAATTCCCAGATGTCGGAGGCGACGTTGCGTGCTCCTAGACAAACGAACCGGGTTCCTGGATTGCTTCACACACGCCGGCGGCAAGCAGACCCGCAGCAGGGAATTGAAACGCAACCTGATCGCGGTGTTGATCAGCCACGCCACCAACCCTCGGCCTGACCCGGATGGCCGCCGCGTGCGGCATCTCCTACGACATCCTGGCTTTCACCGCCGAATGGCACATACGGGAGGAAACCCTCCGGGCGGCGAACCTGACGATCATCGGCCACCACCCGCGACTGCCGTTGACTCCGATTTTCGACACCGGCACCCTGTCCTCCTCCGACGGACAACGGTTCCCTGTTCGCGGCAAGTCACTGACCGGCCGGAACATGGTGATCCACGGCGGGCAGGTCCTGTCCACCTACACCCACGTGACCGACCAGCACACCACCTACGGCACGAAATCATCGTCGCCACCCGCCGCGAGGCTCACTACATGCTCGATGAGATTTTGGGCAACGCCACCGACGTCCCAGTCACCGAGCACGCAACGGATACTCACGGGGTCACCCTGGTCAACTTCGGATTGTTTGACCTGCTCGGGTTGCAGCTCTCACCCCGCATCCGCGATCTGGGCAAGATCACCCTGTACCGGATAGCCGCGAAGGCGCAGGTCGAAGCCGACTATCCACACACCGGGCCACTGTTGACCCGCCGGTTGAACATCGAACTGATCGCCGAGCACTACGACGACCTGCTGCGACTCGCGGGATCGTTGAAATTCGGACACGCCACCGCATCATTGATCGTCGGCAAACTCTCGGCATCGGGGCGGCAGAACGCACTGGCCGCAGCGCTCAAGGAATACGGGGCGCTTCGCCGCACGATCTACGCCGCCCGCTATCTGTCCGACCCCGACTACCGGCGCAAATATCGCGGCAGCTGAACAAGGGCGAATCCCTGCACGCCCTCAAACGCGACCTGCTCTACGCCCACGAAGGGACCATCCGGACCCGGCACCTGGAACAGCAAACCGAACAGGCATGGTCCCTGACAATGGTCACCAACGCGGTGGTCGCCTGGACCACCGAGTATTACGGCCTGGCCGTGGACTCGATGCGCGCAGCCGGTCGTCGCATCGACGACGAGGTCCTGGCCCACATCTCCCCAGCACACAGCGAGAACGTCAACTTCTTCGGCTCCATCGACGTGGACATCGACGCCGAACTGGCGCAACTCGGCCCCACCGGATACCGACCGCTCCGAGCCTGCGACACGCTCTTCTAAAGCCGCCCCAGACACCGATGACTGCCCCATCTGTAGATCGTCACTTCGAATGCGTTCCTGACCGTCATTTCGATTGCGACGTGGAGTACGGCATTAGCGACTTCGTTGTCGGCGTCAACGTAATCCTCCACGGCTTGGTGTGGCGGCGGCTGACGTCCGATGTCGCAGCCGTGAGGCCCCTGCTGGGCCGCAACCCGTCGACTACGGTCTGTCACAACTGGAACGATCCGAGGCCCAACGCTCGGGGCCATCCGTGCCAGCCATCATCTCTGAGACCGTCCCGGATACGGCGCCCCTCACCGGGCATTCTCTCGGGCGGGTCTTACGGGAATGACCTGGTCAGTGACCTGAGCGGTCCGTTGGCGGTGCCGGGCATCCGGTGGAGGTTCGGCTATCAGACGGGCGCGGTCCAAGTCGCGACATACCGCCAGAACAGGCTGCGGTCCAAGTCCTTGACCCGTGCGCACGAGCAGCGACCAGCGGCTTTGCACGCATGGACGAGGCGCGCGAGGGGGAGACCGTATTTCGGCTCGCACGCGATCTCGATACTGGAGCGTGGGATCGGACTCACGGTCACATCCGGAGCCTGTCCGAGCTCGACGTCGGCCTGCGCCTCCTCATCGCCGATCTCGCCTGACGACAGGCCCGCGGTCCTGCGTCAACGCTGTTGCCGCTTCGTTAAGGAATTTGGACGTCCCACTAGCCCATTAACCGAACCCGGGGCGCCCGGGGCACCCAGTATGTGGTCCATGGACCGGGTGCTCGGAAAGTCCGACTTTGTGGTGGCTCGCTCGGATTGTTCGACGAGGATGTCCGCCTGCCCGGCGTGCCGGGCAATATCGCCGATCATGCACAGATAGATGAACCGCAGGTTCACCGTGCCGACCAGACGGTGTTCGGCGGTGTCGTCCAGACTGTGGTCCGCGGCGATTTCCCTCGACTTCTCACAGGCCGCGACGTACTCGGCGATGACGCTTGCAAGAGTCTCGGCAGCGGTGACGTAGAAACTGCTGTCGCCACCGGTGCTGTGTCCATCGCAGTCTTCGGCGGCCATGGCGGCGAGTGTGCGTTGGAACCAGATGCGTTCGGCCGCGGCGCAGTGCTTGATCAAGGAGATAGGGGTAGTGAGCGAGGGCACCAGTTGTTGGCGCGCCTGGGCGTCAGAGAGCCCGTCGACGGCGGCCACCAGCTCTGCACGATTCAGTTCGAGCGTGCTTTCCAGCAGCTCCCGTTCGTTGCCCGTGAACGGGCGACCTGGGCCGAGTACGGCGGTCATGGATGTCTCCTTCGTGTTGGATGCGCTGGGTGAACTGCGTGTTCACTGAAACGGTGGAGATGGATCGAGCAGCGCAGCGCGCTACCGGCTTGCTGACACCGAGGCTGCGGCTGACGCCGGTCGGACCGGCCGATGTCAATGACCTCATCGTGCTGTATCGCGACCCGCTCGTCGCGTTCTGGACCGGCCCCTGGAACCCGGCGACCGCGCAGACTTGGGCTTACGGACATGGGAACCCGCTGGAATATGGAGGGTGTGGGCAAGTGACCCGACCGGGCCTGCGGAGCATGATCACGGCGGCGACCGGGCTGGCGCCGATCCAGCTCCGGCATCTCCTCCGGCTGCGTCACCACCCGATCATCGGTCCTGAGGTCGGTGAGCCCGCGGCGACCCGCCGCCCGTCACGCCAAGTAGCATGCGCAATCCCCGCCCAATACCGTGCGAGGGCCACGCCACTTACGGTGCGGCCCGACAGCCGGAGCGGCGCTCGGCAGCATCATCGCCGCCATCATCGACACTCACAGGCCCGACAAAAAACGCGAACGAACCGAGCCGGGTGGCAACGCCCATGTCCATCCCTTTCATCTGCCGGACCGCGACGACCCAGGATGCTGCGGCGAGCCCGAGCGTCGCCGTCAGCGCGGCGCGGCGAAGTGGGGCCATGTCCCCCCTTGTTTGTCATACATCCTCCTGAGCTGGATCCGGACCGTCCGCGCACCGCGGAAGCCCGGTAGTGACCGATGGCCGTGAACTCCCGTCATCGCCGGGAGGTGATCGGGTTACCGGGACCGCTGCCCTCACGAACCCAGATGCCGTCTCAGGGCGTCGAGGCTCGAGTCCCAGTTACGGGCCAATGCGGCGAGAAACTGTTGCGCCACCTGGACGGGGGCCGACTGGAGCCGGTAGCGGACGCGACGCCGCTCGCCGAGCTCGGCGATGACCAACCCGGCCTCGGTGAGCAAGCCGAGGTGTTTGGCGATCGCCTGCCGGGTGATCGGCAGGTCGGCCGCCAGGTCGGTCGCGGTGGCCGGCCCGCGGGACGCGAGCGCGGCCAGGATACCCCGTCGGCTCGGATCGGCCAGTGCGACGAAGACCTCTTCGGCGACGGCCTCCGGGTCACCCCCGGGCATCGAGGTATTCGACGAGCTCACCCAGCTCGCTCTGCCACCCCTCGACGTTGCCGCCGAACGCGCCGGTGTGACGGTCGTCGGGCAATTGCGCGAAACCGGATTCGACCACGGTGAGCCGGGTCCCCTCGGCCACCGGCTCGAGGGTGAACTCGACATAGGTACGGCGCGGATCGTCGGCCGCCAGGCCACTGATGCCCCAGGTGTAGCCGAACACGTGCGGCGGCTCGATGCGCTCGATGCGCAGTTCGGCGCTGTCACCCCCCTCGAAGGCCAGCCGGGCGAGGCCGCCGACGCGCAGGTCGACGGTCGCCGCGTTGCCGAACCACGTGCCCAATCCCTCAGCCGTCGTGATCGCCTCCCACACCTTCGCCGGCGGGTGGGCGACGCTGATGCTGCGCTCGATTCGATCGGGAAAGCTCATGACACACCTCCATCTAGTAGCACCATCTAGTAGCAACCATTCGGTTGCCATGAGCGTATGGCAACCATTGGGTTGCGTCAAGTCCATGAGCCGTGAGTGGGCCAACCGGTCGCGGAACGAATCCATCCACCAACGGGTCACGGCCGCGTTCGGGCGTCCCCCGCCGTCAATTCGTTGCAATGATCTGGCGAGGGGACTCGCGGATCTGCTCAGCCGTCTTGATCCAGATGAATGGCTTGGGATCTTCGTTCCGGGCCGAGCCGGATGCCGAGCAGAGCATCCGCATCGTTGGCCACCGCGGCTCCCGGCAGGGAATCGTCCGCGGCCCAGGCGTCAAGGACGGCCAGCGCAGCCGGGGTGTCCAGGTCGTCGGCGATCGCCGCGTGCAGGTCGGTCAGGACGGAATCGATCGGCCCGTCGGCGATGCGGGAGGCCGCGATCCGCCAACGGCGCAGCCGGCCGGCCGCCGCCGTCAGCAGGTCGTCGGACCAGTCCCGATCGGTGCGGTAGTGGTCGGCCAACAGCGCCGACCTGACGGCCATCGGATCGGTCCCGGCGCCCAGCAACGTGGACACGAACACCAGGTTCCCCAACGACTTCGACATCTTCTCGCCGTGGTAGCCGAGCATCCCGGCATGCACGTAGTGCTCGGCGAACCGGGCGACGCCGGCGAGCGACTCGGCATGCGCGGCGGAGCATTCGTGGTGCGGGAAGACGAGGTCCGATCCGCCGCCCTGGACATCGACGGTCGGCCCCAGGAACTTCCCGGCGATGGCCGCGCATTCGATGTGCCAGCCGGCCCGGCCGGCGCCCATCGGACTCGGCCAGTTCGGCTCACCCGGCCGGGACATCCGCCACAGCAACGGATCCAGCGGATCACGCTTGCCCGGCCGGTCAGGATCGCCGCCGCGTTCGGTGGCCAATCTGCTCATGGTGTCCCGGTCGTAGCCGGACTCGTAGCCGAAATGCCCGGTCGCGGTGATGTCGAAATAGATGTCCCGGTACCAGGAATCGTCGACGGCGTAGGCGGCGCCCGACTCCATCAGCGCCGCAACGGATCGGGCGACCTCCGCCATCTCCTCCACCACGCCGATGTACTCATCGGGTGGGAACACCCGGAGCGCGGACATGTCGCGGCGGAACAGATCGATCTGGCCGGCAGCGAGTTCGCGCCAGTCGATACCGTCACGCTCTGCCCGTTCCAGGAGCGGATCGTCGACGTCGGTGACGTTCTGCACGTACCGGACGTGCTGGCCGGCGGCCCGCCAGTACCTGAGCACCAGGTCGAAGGCCAGGTAGGTGGCCGCATGTCCGATGTGGGTGGTGTCGTAGGGGGTGATACCGCAGACGTACAGCTTGGCGACCTCGCCCGGATCGGTGGGCCGGACCGCTCCGGACGCCGTGTCGAACAGCCTCAGCGGAACGGTGGGCGGAACTGTCGCGGCTGGGACGACGGGTGGGGACCATGAGTGCACACCAAAAACCCTACGGCGAACCATCTGCTCGGCACCGTGCCGGCTCCCGCGCTCATCGAACCCGGCCGACCGCGCCTACGGCACCGTCTACTGCCACCGTCTATGGCACCGACGACAGCACCCCTGAACGGCACCGACTGTCACCGCCGCCCGGACCGTGCCATCATCCCTGTCATGGCTCCGGTCCAGCAGCAGATCACCGAACAGACCATCGCGTATCCGGCGCCGGGCTCCCGCCCGCACCGCCGGGACACCGAACCGCTGGCGCCGCACGCCATCGTGCTCTTCGGCGCCACCGGCGACCTGGCCAAACGCAAGCTGCTCCCGGGCCTCGCGCATCTGGAACAGTCAGCGCTGGCACCCGACGTCAGGATCATCGGGACCTCTCTCGAGGACTTCACCGACGACGAGTTCCGGACCATCGCCCGTATCGCCGTCGAGAACTTCGGGACCCGCCGGCTGGACGAGCAGGCCTGGACGGAGTTCGCCGAGCGGTTGAGTTACGTGCCCCAGAGCGCGGGCCCGCACGGGTTGACAGCGGCGGTGGCAGCCGCCGAGGCGGCGCTCGGACCTGGCGCCAAACGCCTGCACTACCTGTCCGTGCCGCCCAGGGCCGCCGAGGCGGTGATTGCCATGCTGCGGGATGCCGATCTGGTGGCGAACTCCAGAGTGGTGATGGAGAAGCCGTTCGGCACCGACCTGGCCAGTGCGATCCGGTTGAACGACTTCGTCCACCAAACCTTCGACGAGGGTCAGATCTTCAGGATCGATCACTTCCTCGGCAAGGAAGCGGCGCAGAACATCCTTGCCTTCCGGTTCGCCAACGGGCTATTCGAGCCAATCTGGAACCGCAACTTCATCGATCACGTGCAGATCGACATCCCGGAGAGTCTGGGCCTGGACCAGCGGGCGAACTTCTACGAGGCGACCGGGGCCTTCAAGGACATGGTGGTGACGCACGTGTTGCAGGTGTTGGCCTTCGTCGCGATGGAGCCGCCGACCGCGCTGGAACCGCGGGCGATCAGCGAGGAGAAGAACAAGGTCTTCCGTTCGATGCTGCCCATCCAGCCGACCGACGTGGTACGCGGCCAGTACGGCGGATACCGCGAGGAGGTCGGCGTCGCGCGGGACTCGGACACCGAGACGTTCATCGCGCTGAGAGTAGGCATCGACAACTGGCGGTGGGCCGGCGTTCCGTTCTACCTGCGCACCGGCAAGCGGATGGCCGAGGGGATGCGGATCATCTCGATCGCCTTCAAGGAAGCGCCGCGAACGATGTTCCCCCAGGGCTCGGGGGTGGGCGCGCAAGGCCCCGACCACCTCACCTTCGATCTGGCGGACTCGTCCAAGGTCTCGCTGTCGTTCTACGGCAAGCGCCCCGGGCCCGGCATGCACCTGGAGAAGCTGTCCATGCAGTTCTCCACCCAGGAGACCGAACGGGCCGGCGACGTGCTGGAGGCCTACGAGCGGCTGATCCTGGACGCGATGCGGGGCGACCACACGTTGTTCACCACCGCCGACGGTATCGAGTCGCTGTGGGCGCGGTCGACTCCACTGCTGGACGACCCGCCGCAGGTGAAGGCATACCCGCCCGGCACCTGGGGACCTAACGCGATCCATCAGCTGATCGCGCCGAACGCCTGGCGGCTGCCGTTCGAACGGGCGTGGCGGGACGGCAGGCGCTGACCGGCCTCAGAGCTCCGTCCGTTGACCCGGCGGCGCGTCGGTCCGCACGCCTGGCACGGTGTGCCGGTTGGCGTTCAGCACCAGACGCTGCCATGGCTTCAACTGGGTGCCCCGCAGTCCCTGCGGCGGCGAAGAGCTGGGGAACATCAGGTTCTGCCGATCCGAGTGGTGCGGCAGATTCAGCGCATGGCCCAGCTCGTGCGCCAGCACCGTCTCGTCATAGCCGGCAGGATTGCCGGCATCGAACAGCGAACGCTGGCAGATCACCCAGTCGGCGGTCATCCCGAGTGAGCAACCCGTCGTCCGCCCGTCGATGTCCCGCACTACCACCACGGTGACCGGCGCCCCGATGGTGCCCGCCGGAGGCAGATGCCGGCGGAAGAACTCGGTGTTCCCCTTGATGTCATCCAGCAGCAGCCGTTGGTTGGCCCGAGGATCCAGGGCCCGGGCCGGAGCCGGCTCGGTGATCACCCGCACGGACACCGTGCGCACTCTGATGCCGGCCTGCTCCCGCAGGATGGCGTCGGCCCGCTCGAGTGCCGGGCGCACATCGTGCTCGGTGCACAGCGGACCGCTCCGGTCCGACAGGATCAGCACATCGACCCTGAGCACCGCGTCCCGCCCCTGACGATCCCCCAGGCGGTCGGAGACCAGTTCACCAAGGTGCGCTCCCCCGGCCACCAGGTCGGTGACCGCAGCCTTGGCGGTGACCCCGAAGTTCCGCATCGCACCGCCGAGAACCGTTGCGATCACTGCCGTTCCCTGATCAGTGCGGATTGTGTCCAGCCCCGGCGGCTGGGCGCAACGCCGACGGCCCTCACCATGCCGTCATAGTGGCGGCCATGGGATCGGTGTCCGATCCGCGGGTGGCCGGGGAAAGACCGGGTCGGCCAGCAGACCGACGATCCGGCGCTCGAGATGGCGCCGCTCCGAGCCGGTCAGCAGGCTGTCGCGTTCGTCGTCGGGTTGGGCAACCCAGCCTCGCAGGCGCCGCAGGCCGTCCATCACCGCGGCCGGCAACGGCTCGCCGGCCCACCCCCACAGGATCGTGCGGAGCTTGTCCTGGACGTGGAAGGTGAGACCGTGGTCGACGCCGAGGATGCGGCGTTCGGCGGTCGGCAGCAGGTGCGGCGCCTTCCGGTCGGCGTTGTTGATCACCAGGTCGAAACCGGCGATCAGCGCCAGCCTCGGGTCATCGGCGTGGCAGACGGCGAGCACCGTCCCGTCGGTGTCCAGCGCCCGGAACACCGGGAGCCAGCCGGGCGGCACCTGGCTGCTGGGCAGTAGCGCCACCAGATCCTCGGGCAGCTCGATCGCCTCGGACGTCCCTTCGTCGTTGCCGCCTGCCCGGTTCCCGGCGTCTGCGTCGCGGTGATCCCCGCCGGCATCGCCGAAGTCGTCACCGTTCGGATCGTCCCCGCCCGGGTGATCATCGTCCGGATCGTCACCGTCCGGATCGTCACCGTCCGGATCGTCACCGTCCGGATCGTCGTCGACCTCCAGCACGGAGTCGGGCGCCGGCCCGATCCATTCCTGCACCATCCCCTCGCCGAGCGGGCCGGCTCGCAGCACCGTTGTCGGCACGCAGTGCCAGCCGGCCACTTCCGACACCCGGTAGGCCAGGATCTCGCGGTAGGCCAGGGTTCCGCCGGGAAAGTCCCACAACGGTTTCTCGCCGCGGATCGGCTTGTAGATGCAGTGCAGCCGGGCGCCGTCCAGCTCCAGCCGACCCAGCAGGGTCACGTTGGAGGCATCGGTCAGCCGGCCCACCACTTCCAGGCTGCCGCGGCTGAGCAGGGCCAGGACATCGGGTGAGGCGGCGGCATTGCTCGGAGCCGTCCGCGGTGGTGCGCCCATCAGCTAGCCCAGTACGCCGCGGTGGTAGCCGTTCAACCGTGGGCAGATATGGCCCTCAGCGTCGAGTGGGTTGCCGCACAGCGGGCACGGTGGCCGGCCGGCCGACACGATCGCCTCGGCGTGCTGGGCGAAGGTGCGGGCTTCGGCCAGCGTCAGGAATACGCGCAGCGCATCCGGGCCTTCCTCGGCGTCTTCGAGGACGACGTCCTCCCCGACCTCCTCCTCGGTGAGCGCCAGCAGCTCCACGATCACCTGGGATCCTTCGCCGTCCCAGGCCAGTCCCATGGTGCCCACCTTGAACTCGGCGTCGACCGGCGTCATCAGGGTGCGATCGGCGACCGGCGGAACCGGCGCATCGTCGGTGTCCGCGCCGAAACGCTTGGCCACCTCGGTGATCAGCGTGCCGAGTTTGTCGGCGAGGACGGCCACCTGCTGTTTCTCACAGGAGACAGAGATCACCCGACGACCGTCTGCGGCCTGCAAGAAGAATTCGCGTTCGCCGGGGATCCCGATGGTCCCGGCGAGGAACTTCTCGGGTGAACGGAAGACGTGTACCTGGCGTGGCATGGCACCTCCCAGCCTATGACAGCGGTGGACGTGCGGTTCCCGGACCGGTCGCCGGCACGCTGTCCGCTGTGGCGTCCGGCCCGGCCGGTGGTCCGGTGCCCGTCCCGCCCGGCACTTCGGTGCCGGCGTCGGCCGGAAGTTCGGCGGGAGCACCAGGATCGCCGCCCGGTATCGCCTCCGATGACGACCCTGCTGGTTCCCCTGTGCCGACGCGATCGGCGGCAGGCGCAGGCGGAACGATCCCGGCCAGCGACCCGGACTCGCCGAGCAACTCGACGAACGTCCGATGCTCGGTGTACCGGACCACCGAGACCGACGCCGGGCCCACCGAGATGCGCTGGAACTGGTCCAGGTGCAGTCCCAGTGCATCCGCGAGCAGCGCCTTGATGACATCGCCGTGCGAACAGACCAACAGCGCGCCGTGTCCGGTCGTCGTCCTGATCAGCCGGCGGACCGCCGCGACGGCCCTGGCGGCCACCTCGGCCAACCCCTCCCCACCCGGGAAGATCGCCGCTGACGGTTGACTCTGCACGACCCGCCACAACGGCTCTCCGCCGAGGTCCGCGAGCGGCCGGCCGGTCCAGTCGCCGTAGTCCACTTCCGCCAGCGCATCCTCGACGTCGACGGTGAGGTTCCGCGCCGCGGCCAGCGGCTGCAGGGTGAGCAGGCAGCGCTGCACCGGTGAACTGACCAACCTGGCGATCGGGACGCCCGCGAGCCTGGCGACCAGCCCGGCCGCCTGTTCCGCGCCGGTCTCGTCGAGCACCACCCCGGGCATCCGGCCGGCGAGCTGACCGCTGGCGTTGGCCGTCGACCTGGCGTGCCGCAACAACACCACGGTCCGGGAGGCCGACGGCGCGACAACCGCGACAACCGCTTCCGCGGCCTTCACGGGTAGCCCATCCTGGTGATCGGCCGGATGCTGCGACTGGTGCGCAGGCTGCTCCCCCTCTTCCGGTTGCCGAGCGGACGGTTGGCCAGGAGGGTGCGCCTGCTGGTCGGTCACACGCGCACCCCGCTGACCGTGCGCACTCCGGCGGCCCGCGCGGCTCTGCTGACGGCGGCCAGGGTTCCGGCCCGTTCGGCTGGCGCGTCGGCGAACGGCTGGACGTTCGCCGTGGTGACGCCGGCGTCCGCCAGCGCCCGCAGCCGCCCGGCGATCGTCGACTCGTCACCGAGCAGCGCCACCCGATCCAGAAATTCGGTCGGTACCGCAGCCGCAGCCCCGGCGTAATCCCTTGCCAGATAACGGTTCTGCACGTCCTGCGCCTCCCGTTCGTAGCCCAGCGATGCGGCGACGCGGTGGTAGAAGTTGGTCTCCCGCGAACCCATGCCACCGATGTAGAGGGCCGCATGCGGACGGACCCGGTCGGCGGCCCGCTCCAGGTCGTCGTCGATGGACAACGGCAGCGACACGTTCACGTCGAAGGTGTCCAGCTCCCGGCCGGCGGCCCGCAGACCGGCGTGTACACGCGCGATCGGCCCGGATCCGGCGGGCGACAACGGATCGACGAAGAACCCCAGCCAACCGTCGGCGATCTCGGCCGCCAGGGCCAGGTTCGTCGGACCGACGGCGGCCAGCAGCACCGGAATCGTTCTGCGGACCGGTTGCAGGGCCAGGGCCAGCGGCTTGCCCTGACCGCCTGGCAGCGGAAGGGTGAAGTGCCGGCCGTCAGCGGTGACCCGCCTGCGGGAGATCACATCCCTGACGATCGCGACGTATTCCCGGGTGCGGCCCAGGGGATCGGCGAACCCCACGCCATGCCAGCCCTCCGACACCTGCGGCCCGGAGACCCCCAGCCCCAGACGGAAACGTCCGTGGGACAACGCATCCAAGGTGGCGGCCGTCATCCCCGTCATCGCCGGTGTGCGCGCCGGGATCTGCATCACCGCCGAGCCGATCCCGATCCGCTGGGTGCGGGCGGCCAGCGCACCGAGCATGCTGACGCCGTCCGCGCCATAGGCCTCGGCCACCCAGAGGACGTCGAAGCCGAGGTTCTCGGCGTGGGTTGCCAGCTCCAGCGTGGCGTCGACGGAGCCGGCGTCGGTGGGATAACCGAGGTCGAGTCCGAGTCTCATCGGCGTCCGTTCTCAAGGTGCTGGGTGCATCCGGCGGCTGGACGACACGGTACCCAGGCGGCGCGCCGGGCCGGATCACCGGCCGTAGATTGGTCGGATGCAGACTCGGCGGCTCGGCAGCAGCGGCCTGACCGTTTCCCGGCTGGGCCTGGGCACCATGACATGGGGCAGGGACACCGATGCCGATGCCGCCGCCGGCCAGCTCGAGTCGTTCGTCGGTGCCGGCGGCACCCTGCTGGACACCTCCAATGTCTACGGTGACGGGGATGCCGAGTCGATCATCGGCACCCTGGTACCGGACGTCTTCGCCCGATCGAACGTGGTGCTGGCCAGCACCACCGTCGGCGTGGGCTCAGGCCGGGGCCGGCTGCTCGCCGAACTGGACGCCTCGCTCCGGCGGCTGGGCACCGGCACCGTCGACCTGTGGCAGGTACACGGATTCGACGCCACCATGCCGGTGGAGGAGACCTGCTCGGCTCTGCAGACCGCGGTGTGCACCGGGCGCGCCGCCTACGTCGGGGTGTCGGGACACAACGCCTGGCAGACGGCCAGCATCGCCACCTGGATGCGGGCACAGGGATTGCCTTTGGCCGGCGTGGAGATCGAGTACTCGCTCCTGGACCGCTCGCCCGAGGACGACCTGTTCGATGCCGCGGCCGTGCATCGGCTGGGCCTCCTGGCCTGGGCGCCGCTCGGTCGCGGCGTGCTCACCGGCAAGTATCGGCACGGCACCCCCGCCGATTCCCGAGGAGCATCTCCGCACTATGCCCGGTACGTCGGGCGGCACCGCACCGCCGCCGCCGCCCGGATAGTGGAGGCGGTGGCCACCGCTGCCGACGGACTGGGCACCTCACCGCTGGCCGTCGCCTGCGCCTGGGTGCGGGATCGGCCAGGGGTGACCTCCGCGGTGGTCGGCGCGAAGGATCCCGCGCAACTCCTCGGATCGCTGGCCGCCGAGGCCGTGGTGCTGCCCGCGGAGATCCGGGCCGCTCTGGATGACGTGTCGGCCGGATTCGCCGATCCGACCGATGCCGATGCTCCGGCGGATCGGCACGACGCCGGTCCCGTGGGTCCCGCCGGTCCAGGCTCGGCGGTGGCCGCCGACGCCGACCCGGATGACGTCCGCAGCTGAGGACGCAGCGGTGCCCGACGTCTTCTCCGAGTTCTGTGCCGCCGGCCTCTGGCCCGGCGTCGGTGCCAAGGTCGCATCCGCCATGCGGGAGGCCGGGATCACCGCGCCGTCGAGGGTGACCGTCGCCGCCCTGGCCGGTTTACCACGGTTCACCACCACACGCGCCGAACGCCTGTACAACTCCTGGATCGGGGCCGGTCACCTGTGGGAACTCGCGCAGATCCTGGTGCCGCTGGAGCTGCCGGCCAGATGGGCCGGGCGGCTGGTGGATGCGCTCGGCGACGGCGCCACCGCAGCACTGCAGATCGACCCGTGGCGGCTGCTGATCCTCCCGGAGGCCACGGTCGCCCAGGCCGACCGGCTGGCCAAGATCCTCGATCCGGCCGTCCGCAGTGACGACCCGCGGCGCGGCGCCGCGCTGGTGGACTGGACACTTGCCCGGTTCTCCCGGGACGGACATACCGCGGCACCGGTGGCACTGGTGGCTGACGCGCTGCGATCGTTCGGCGTCGACATCGACGCCGGTGTGCGGGCAGCAATCACCGCCGGCCGGGTCGCCGTTGTACCCGACCCGACCGCATCCGGAGAGCCCTGGTTGGCACGAAAAGCGTTGTGGGAGGCGGAATCCACCATTGCGGCCGGTTTGAGCCGGCTGGCCGCCGAAGCCACGCCGCTGGCCCAGCCGCGGGCGGTGACGGCCGTTGTCGACGGGCTGGACACGGTGCAGGCGGGCGCCGTCAGGCACGCGGCAGCACACGGCGTCAGCCTGCTCACCGGCGGTCCTGGTACCGGCAAGAGCCGCACCGTGTCGGCGATCGTGGCGCTGTGCGAACGGGCCGAGGTGCAGGTGGCGCTGGCCGCTCCCACCGGCCGGGCCGCGAAACGGCTGGAAGAACTGGCCGGCCACCCGGCGTCGACGATCCACCGGCTGCTCGGTGCCCGGCCTGGCATGCCGGACTTCACCTACTCCGCGGACAACCCGCTGGAGGCTCAGCTGGTGGTGGTCGACGAGGCGTCGATGCTGGACGTCGAACTGGCGGCGGCACTGGTGTCCGCCATCCCCCGCAAGGCGCATCTGGTGATCGTCGGCGATCCCGCGCAGCTGCCATCGATCGGTCCCGGAACGGTGCTCGGCGATCTGATCGACTCCGCAGCGGTGCCCCTCACCGAACTCGTCACGTTGTACCGCCAGCACGAGGGCGGCGCCATCGCCCGGTTGGCGACCGCGGTACGGGCCGGCCGGTTGCCGGCCGTGGACGATCCGAACCGCGAGGTGGTCGTGGTACCGGCGCGCAACTCCGGTGAGGGCGCGCAACGGGTGGTCCAGCTGGTGACCGACTCCATTCCGCGGGTGTTCGAGGTGTCGGGGGCCGAACTGCAGGTGGTGACGCCGGTGCACGGCGGCCCGGCCGGCACCCAGGCCCTGAACCGTGAACTCAAGAAGGTGCTCAATCCGGGGTCGGGGCGGGTCCGCGGCTTCGATGTCGGCGACCGGGTGGTCGCCACCGCCAACCACATGGATGCCGCGCCGTTCGGGTACGCCAACGGCGAGGTCGGCACCGTGGTGTCGGCCGGGGAGAAGTCACTGCGGGTCGCATTCACCGGCGGGGACGCCGACGTCAGCGGCAAGGCGCTGGGCGATCTGCTGCACGGCTGGGCCATCACAGTGCACCGCGCGCAGGGCTCGGAATGGGACGCCGTGGTGGTGGTGATGCCGCCGGAGGCCGCCGCGATGATGTCCCGGCCGCTGGTCTACACCGCGCTCACCAGGGCCCGCCGTCACCTCTCGGTGGTGCACGCCGCCGGGCCGGCCCTGGTCAGGGCGGTCCGGCAGGTGGGCGCCAAGCCGCGGCGCACGCTGCTGGAGTCGTTGATGCGGGCCGGGGCGGCCGAAGCACCCCCGTCACCCACGTAGGGGGCCGGACCACGTCCGCAGGGCGCTTCCGGTCTTGCCGGTGCCGCCGATGATTAGCACCGTGTTCATCGCCAATCCTCCTCAGGCAGAGCAGCGGTTAGCGCCGGGAGCTTCACGCTCACCTGGGCGGCAGCGACGGGGCTTCGGTAATTGCGGCAGTCGGGCGTCAGACCGTCGCAAGTGTGTTCGACCCTCGCGTAGCGGAGCCGGCAGGACGCTCCGGTCGAGACCGACGTAGATTCTGCTGCGAACTCCACGCCCGTGACGTCCGGCGACTCGGTACGGTGTATCTCCGCCTTCGAGATGCCGCGATGTCAGGATAGCCCGCCAGGTAAGTTCGTGCCTTCCGCCCCCTAGTGCGGCGTGTCGTAATCTTTGTGGTTGTGTACGGGAGACTGCGGTAAGTAATAACGTCGGCCAAGCCCCCCGCGGCTACCCGAAACTCTTGGCCAGCCTGGCCAACCCCGCCGCCAGCCGGAGTGGACGCCCGCCCGTGGTTGGCGCCGATCCAGCTGTTGGTGTTGGTCCGACGGTGGCGCGAGGCACCAACAGTAAAGTGTCCGCACGCCGTGTCCGATTTACTTTGTAACGCAATCGCCCTAAGCATCCGGACACGGAAAGCGTTACACCTGAACGCGAACGATCGTTTCTAAGAGTTCCGCCGGGCGGTGTGGTCGGGCGACTCGGGGACGTCAGCCTTCTCTACGAGGAGTGCGTCATCGCTGTTTGCTCCTAGGCCTGCGAGCAGGCGCAGCCCGTCCTGGGCGGGGCTGCCGGGGGCCGCGGACAGCACCAGCAATTCTGTGCCTGATCCGTCCGTTAGCGCGAAGTTCTCCTGGTGCAGTTCCAGCAGTCCGACAAGCGGGTGCCGGTATGCCTTGCGTCCATGTGTGCGGGCGCGCACGTCCGCGCGGGCCCAGAGGCGGCGGAAGCGCTCGCTGCCCATCGCCAGTTCGCCGATGAGCGCGGCTAGGCCGGTGTCCTCGGGATATTTGCCGGCGGCCAGGCGGAGGTGCCCGACCACGTCGAGGGTGCAGTTGTCCCAGTCCGCGTAGAGGCCGCGCTCGGCCTCCTCCAGGAAGATGTGTCGGGCGGTGTTCAGGCCCGGCATCGGCCGGCCGAAGAGGAGCCCGGCGAGGCGGTTCCCGGCGAGCACGTCCAGGTGGTGGTTCATGATCAACGCGGGCGCGTCGGCGACCAGGTCCAGGACGCGCAGCAGCTCCGGCCGGACCCGCCCGCCCGGCGCCTTCGTGCGGCGGCGGCGCTGCCGGGCGAGCCGGTAGAGGTGCCCGCGTTCGGTCTCGTCGAGTTCCAGGACGCGGGCCAGCGCGTTGAGGACCTGCTCGGAAGGCTGGGTTGCGCGGCCCTGCTCCAGGCGTACGTAGTAGTCGACGCTGACTCCGGACAGGTGGGCGACCTCCTCGCGGCGCAGCCCATCGACCCGGCGGCGGCTATCGGCAGGGACGCCGACCGCCGCCGGGTCGACCCGAGACCGCCGAGTCCGCAGGAAGCCCGCAAGATCGTCCACGACGCCCAGTATGGCCGCGTCGGCCCGTTTGACGGTGGTCCTGCCGTTACCAGGAAGACCGGTCCGGTGGAAGAGGAGCCCCTGAACGCCGGGCGCCGAAGCGCCCAGGATCGAAAGCACCCGATCCGAAGGAGTTCCCATGAAGACGCTGATCGTCTACGCCCACCCGGAGCCGAAGTCGCTCAACAGCTCGCTGAAGGACCTCGCGGTGTCCACATTGGAGACCGCAGGGCACGAGGTACAGGTGAGCGATCTGTACGCGACGAACTGGAAGGCGGTCGTGGACGCTAAGGACTACGGCCCCAACGCCTCCAGTCCGCTGAAGGTCGCCCTGGACTCGGGCCGGGCCTTCGACGCGCGGACTCTCACCCCGGACATTCTCGCCGAGCAGGAGAAGCTGCTGTGGGCTGACACGATCATCTTCCAGTTCCCGCTGTGGTGGTACGCGATGCCCGCGATCCTCAAAGGCTGGGTGGACCGGGTGTTCACCTACCACTTCGCCTACGGCGTCGGCGAACACAGCGACACCAAGTACGGCGAGCGCTTCGGCGAAGGCACCCTCGCTGGCAGAAAGGCACTGCTGTCGGTGACCGCAGGCGGCCCGGAGTCGCACTACGCCGCTCGCGGGATCAACGGCCCCATCGACGATCTACTGTTCCCGATCCACCACGGCATCCTCTACTACCCGGGCATCGAGGTGCTGCCGCCGTTCGTGCTCTACGGCACCGACCGGATGAACGGCGAGAACTACCCGGACGTCGCCCAAGCCTGGAAGCAGCGCCTACTCACCCTGGAGTCGACCGAACCGATCCCGTTCCGGCGGCAGAACTTCGGTGACTACGAGATCCCCTCCCTGCACCTGAAGGACGGACTGGAGCCCGTGGGCCGCACGAGTTTCGGGCTGCACGTGCACGGCTAACGCCGCCGGGCACAACGAACTGCACGGATGCCTACGCCGGTGAGAGAGGGGCGCGACGAACCTGTGATGCAACTCGAGTCGGCTTGACGTTGTAACGCCACCTCGTCGACCATCAGTGCACGGCAACCGTTACACAGCAACGGTAACGATCCTTTGCTTGATGTCGGTCGGTATAACCCGGGGTCACGTGAGGATCCGGGGCCAGGGCGGTCGCGATGGTCGGCCGCCAGCCCAGGCCGCCGGCCGGGCGCTGTTGTTCAACGGCCCGACCCGTCAGCCAGCCCGGTTCGCGTACACCACGGAGATCCGGGGCCCCAGAAGTCTAGGAGGCTGCAGTGTCCGAGGACCGTCGGCCGCCAAGGTTGAGGACGCCTAGTACACGGGAGACGCGTCGAATTCCTATCCGTCTCGCGGCTCGCCGGACTGGCCGCTAGTACCGCGGTAGTCCGCACCGGCCGCTGGTTGGTATGCCGGGCTGCCACGACCGAGTAGTGCACGAGCAACCACTACGGTTGCGCGCTCAAGTGTCGAGAGCCAGCGGCGCGGAACTGGGCGACGAGGAGATCAATGCGATCGATGCCGTGGCACGGGCGTAGCCGATCGTTTCGGCTGAGCGTGGTCAGTCCGTGCAGCGCGGCCCACAGCACCTCGGTGAGGGTGTCGACGTCTCGCTCGCCGGCGATCGTGGCCGCGGCCGCGCGCAGTTCGGCGTACGCGGTTGACATCAGCGCCGCAGTGTCCTCGGCGCCGAAGCGGAGTCGCGTGGCGCGGGTGAACATCGCGTCATACAACGCCGGGTTCTCCGTGGCGTAGGTGCTATATGCGCGGGCAACCGCGCCGACCGCTTCGTCCGGTGCTGCATGGCGTCGAGCCTCGCCGAGCGCTTCGGCGAGTTCACCGAAGCCCTCCAGCGCGATGGCCTCGACCAGGTCCTCCATCGACGCGAAATGTTTGTAAATCACCGGCTGGCTGTACTCGATCTCGGTTGACAACCGGCGGGTGGTCACCGCATCCCAGCCCTCCCGCTCAGCCAGGACGCGGGCTGTGGCACTGATGAGCCGGCCACGGGCCGCGCGGTCGCGAAGTCGACGATCTTCGATGGCCATACTTGATGCTAGCACTGCTGTCAGCACGAGCGCTGCTATTGACACACGCTCTACGGGCAGTTAGCGTTGCTAGCGGTAGCAGTGCTAACCACCACTATGAGGAGGCACGACATGACGACAGACGAGCAGCACCTGGCCGAGATCTACGTCGAGATGCTCAACACGCATGCGCCCGACATGGTCGAGGAGTTCGTGGCCGAGAACTACGTGAACCACAACGCGTTCGTCGCCGACGGACGCGAGGCGAACCGGCAGTTCTGGACCGGGTTCTTTGCCGGCCTGCCCGACCTGAGCGCCACGATGGAGGATCTGGTGATCTCCGGTGACCGTGTCGTGGGCCGCTTCGTCTACCGCGGCACCCACACAGGAGAGTTGATGGGCATCCCCGCCAGCGGCAACGCGGTGGAGATGCGCTCGATCGACATCTGGCGCGTCGCGGACGGCATGTTTGTCGAGCACTGGGACCAGCTGAACCTGATGCAGATGTTCCAGCAGATGGGCGCGTTGCCGCCGCTGGGCGCCAGCCCGCAGGCCCAGCCGTGACACTGCTCGCTCAGCTCGCCGCGCTTGTCGCGATCGTGAGCACCGGCGTGGTCTACGGCACGGACGCGTTTTGCGCCCTCGTCCAACGACCCGCCCTGGCCCGCGTCGACGACGCCACCCTAACCGCGATCATGGGCAACGTGCACCGCTATGGCGACCGGCGGATGCCCGCCCCCGGGATCCTCGGCATCATCGCCGCCGCCGCCGCATCAGTAATTGCGGCGGTGGCCGGCCATCCTGCCGAGTCCGTGACCGCGGGAGTCGCGTTCCTCCTGCTGGTGGGCTGGGTGGTGCTCTACCTGCGCATCAGCGCGCCGATCAACCGCACACTCACCACGGCTGCCGACGCCCACCAGACACCGGCGAACGCCCGCGCACTACAACGCGACTGGGATCGCATCATCGTCCCCCGCGCCGTCCTGCAAGGCCTGGCCGTCGCCGCGCTGGGCGTGAGCCTCATCAGCTGACCGGGCTCGGTCTTCACCGCCTACCCCCGCACACCCATCCCGAAAGGTTTACCAAGATCATGTACCAACTCCGGATCTACACCCTGCGCACAGCCGAAGCACTCGAGGACTACGCGACCGCGCGCTGGCCCCGCCACATCCCCAGCCTTCGGACCTTCGACGTCACCACCCACGGCATCTTCACCGACCACGACGCCGACGCACACCGACTGCTCGCCTTGATCTCCTACCCCGAAGGAGCAGACCCCGCCGCGGTCACCGCCGCGTACATGGCCAGCCCGGCGTTCGCCGCAGACATGGACGGCTTCGACGTCAGCAACATCATCAACGTCGAGGAACTTCTCCTCGACCCGACCGCCGCTTCACCGCTGCCCTGAATCTCCTTCGACCAGGCCCCGGCGATTCATAAGCGTGTCCGCAGAACGGGTGGCCGACCGACGCGCCCACGGCTACACCCTCAACTGCGAAGAGCCGCTTTACGTTGTAACGCAACCTCTTCCAAGTTGCGTACGCGGGTTTCTTTACATTCGTGTCGAATACGATCGTTTACGGACGTCGACGCTAGGATCACGCTGGTCCACCGTGTGCTGAGACGTCGGACCCCGGCGGGTACGACGAGCAATTGCGCCAGCGTGACGCGCCCGGCGAAGATGACGATCACGATCCACAGCATGGCCGCCGCGCGCACCAGGTCGGGCACGACCATCAACGGCTTGAGGGGGTACCGATCCGCCAGGGCGCCCGCCGGCAGCCGCCTCAGCGCGGCGGCGGACATGCCGCGAAGCTGACCACCCCCGCCAACGTCGCCGAGTGGGTCGCGGCCAGGGCGAGCTGCGGGTACACGACCGTGGTCACGCTCGACCCCGTCGCGGAGACCACCTGCCCCGTCCACAGCAGCGTGACGTCCCGGTTGCGCCGCAGCGGGCGCGCCTCCCCGGAGGGCTGCGCAACCCGGTACGCGGGCTGCGACTCCGCGCCATGCTGTTGAGGCATTGACCGCCTTCCAGCCTCCTGATCTCAGGGCTGACGTAGTAAGCCCGGCCGACCACACTGCCGCAGCACCGGCGCGCACCGGCCAGCATCGCTGCTGCCGGCGGATCTGCTGTGAGCAGCGGGCCCCATCACCGGGTCAGGCCAGACCCCGCCCCCAGAAAATCAGACACGACCTGACACGCATGGAGCACACGAGGGACAACCACGACGTTCGGGAGAAGTTCGTGACCGGTCCGGTCAGGAACATCGCATAGCCGAGCAGCGCGACCAGCTGTCCGGTCTCCAGCCGCCATGGGCGCGGTACACCTGTCGCCCGGGCCAGCCGAGCATCTTGCGAACACTTGTAGTGGATCGCAACGTGTCGGAGCGTTGCGAACCACTGGCAGCGTTCACAAGATCGGTGCGCCGAGCCAGAACGACGCACATCACCCCGCCGCTGGCCAAGGCCGCCTGCGCCACGGCGTAGCTCGGCTGAACCGCCGGCCCTTGACGAGGACCAGATAAACCGGTTTAGATGTATAAACCGGTTTAGTCGAACCGTCGAAGGCTCGCAGGTCACCGCCGACCACCGAGAGCAGGCCGCATGGCACCGAAGCCGACGATCTCCGATGTGGCTGCGCGCGCCGGCGTCTCCAAGGGAGCCGTCAGCTTCGCGCTGAACGGCAAGCCGGGCGTCAGCAACGGGACCAGGAACCGAATACTGGAAGCCGCCGACGATCTTGGCTTCTCGCCCAGTCACACGGCGCGTTCGCTGGCCAGCAGCCGGACCGGCGCCCTGGGAATGGTGTTGGCACGCCAGCCCGACCTGCTGCGCTCCGACCCGTTCTTCCCGCCGTTCGTCGCCGGCGTCGAATCCGTCATCGCGCCGGCCGGGCAGGCGCTGCTGCTGCGGTTCGTCCCGGATGCGAAGGCCGAACGTGCGGCCTACACCGAACTCGCCCATGGCCGGGTCGACGGCGTGCTGGTGTCCGACCTCCGAGTCCGCGATCCTCGACCGGCCCTCCTGGCGGACCTGGACCTGCCGGCGGTCACCCTGAATCGACCCAAGGTGCAGAGCCCCCTGCCGGCCATCTGTCTCGACGACACCGGTGGTTTCCGGGACGCCGTCGAGCACCTGGTGCGGCTCGGCCACACCCGGATCGCCCACGTCGCAGGCCCGGCCAGATATCTGCACGCTGTCGGTCGACGTCGCGAATGGGCCAGCGTGCTCATCGAAGCCGGGCTGCAGCCGGACCAGCTCGTCGAGACGGACTTCACGGCCGCCGGTGGGGCCGCGGCTACCCGGACGCTGCTGGACCGCCCGGATCGCCCCACGGCGATCCTGTACGCCAACGACCTGATGGCGGTCGCCGGGATGGCTGTCGCCCATCGGCGGGGATTCCGCGTCCCGACGGACCTGTCCGTCATCGGGTTCGACGACGCTGAGCTGTCCGCGCATCTGCACCCGCCGTTGGCGACGGTCCGCACCGATGCCTATGGCTGGGGGCGCGCTGCCGCCACTGCCCTGCTCGAACTGCTGGCCGGCAACGAACCACCCGATGTGCACCTGTCACCGGCCGAATTCGTCGCCAGGGAGTCGACCGCGCGCCCGTCACGCACCGCCGCTACCCGCACCAGGAAGCCCCTCACGCAGCCAGCGCATCGTGCTGGCGCCACAGATCCACCAGAGAAGGAGTCCCACCGATGAAACGACTAGCACTCGGACTGACCGCCCTGATCACCGGAACGATTGCCCTGTCCGCCTGCGGCTCCAGCGGCGGCGGCGGCAACGCAGCGAGCCAGAACACCGCCCGCGGCGAGATCAAGATCTGGTACTCGAACAACGAGCACGAGGTCGCGTTCGGCAAGCAGGCGGTCGCGGCCTGGAATGCCGCCCACCCCAACGAGAAGGTCACCGCCGAGGAGATCCCGGCCGGCAAGTCCTCCGAAGAGGTGATCGGTGCCGGCATCACCGCCGGGACCACGCCGTGCCTGATCTACAACACCTCACCGGCCGCGGTGCCGCAGTTCCAGAAGCAGGGCGGGCTGGTGGACCTGAACGGCTTCGCCGACGGCGCCAGCTACATCGAGGGCCGCACCGGGGACACCGCCAAGCAGTACCAGAGCAAGGACGGCCACTACTACCAGCTGCCGTGGAAGTCGAACCCGGTGATGATCTTCTTCAACAAGAAGCTCTTCGCCAAGGCCGGAGTCGACACCGCCAAGCCCCCGCTGGCCACCTATGACGAGTTCCTGGCCACCGCCAAGAAGATCGTCGACTCCAAGGCCGCGAAGTTCGCCATCTACCCGTCGCCGTCCAGCGACTTCTACCAGCCCTGGTTCGACTTCTACCCGATGTTCGCCGCCGAATCCGGCGGGAAGCAACTCGTGGTCGACGGCAAGAGCCTTGTCGCCTCGCCGGAGGCGATGAACGTCGTCAACTTCTGGAAGAAGATCTACGCCGGCAAACTCGCCGGCACCGAGGCCTACCAGGGCGACTCGTTCGCCGACGGTCTGGCCGCTATGTCCACCGTCGGACCGTGGGCCATCGCCCAGTACAAGGGCAAGGTCGACTGGGGCGTGGTCCCGGTGCCCACCTCCAAGGGCATGACCGCCGACGCCACCCACACCTTCTCGGATGCCAAGAACGTCGCCATGTACGCCTCGTGCCAGAACCGCGCCACCGCCTGGGATTTCCTCAAGTTCTCCACCTCGCAGGAGCAGGACGGCAAGCTGCTCGAACTCACCGGACAGATGCCGATACGGAAAGACCTGACCACTGCGTTCGCCGACTACTTCACCAAGAACCCCCAGTACAAGCTGTTCGCCGACCAGGCAGCCCGCACCGTCGAGGTGCCGAACGTGGCGAATTCGGTCCAGATCTGGCAGACGTTCAGGGACACCTGGACTTCCGCGGTGATTTTCGGCAGGGCCGATGTCCAGAAGTCCTTCACGGATGCGGCCGGCAAGATCGACCAGCTCGCCGGACAGTCCTGAGGGCGGGCGTCATGTCCCTCGGCCCCCTGTCGGCACCGACCAAGGGTAACGTCCGCGTTCTGGCAGCCTCGACGCCGCCCGAGTCTGTATCCGGGCCAGGGGCGGGATCCCAGACAGGTTGGCGCGCAAAGCTTCTGGGCGCCCAGCCCATCGGCATCCTGCTGGCGCTTCCGTACGCCGTCTACATCGGTGCCATCTTCGCCGTACCGTTGGTGTTCGCCGTCTGGATGAGTTTCCACGACTACTTCTTCAGCGCACCCGGAGTGAGTGTCCCCCGGCCCTTCGTCGGCCTGGAGAATTACAAGACGGTGCTGTCGGACCCCGCCGTGCTCGCCTCGTTCCGGCATGTCGCCGTCTTCATGATCATCAACGTGCCGCTGACGGTGGTGCTGTCGCTCGTGCTGGCCACCGCACTGAACAAGGCGATCCGCGGACGCACCTTCTTCCGCGTCGCCTTCTACATCCCCTATGTCACCGCCAGTGTCGCCGTCGTGGGTGTCTGGCTCTTTCTGTTCAGCTCTGGCGGCTTGGTGAACCGCATCCTCGGCCCGCTGGCTCCCGACCCGTCATGGCTGGTGAGCTCGACCTGGGCAATGCCACTGATCGCGCTGTTCGTCACCTGGAAACAGTTGGGATTCTTCATCTTGTTGTACCTGGCGGCCCTGCAGAACGTGCCCAAGGAACTGTACGAATCCGCTTCGACCGACGGCGCCAATGGCTGGAAGACGTTTCTGAACGTCACCGTCCCCGGTGTCCGGCCGGCCACCGGCCTGGTCGTCCTGCTGGCCATCATCACCGGCGCGAACCTGTTCACCGAGCCCTATCTGCTGACCTCCGGCGGTGGCCCGGACGGGTCGTCCACCTCCCCGGTGCTACTCATGTACCAGAAGGGGATACAACAGGGAAACCCCGACGTGGCCTCGGCGATCGGCGTGGTGCTGGTGATCTGCGTGCTGATCATCGCGGTCGTCAATCGCAGGCTCTCGGAACGGAGCGAGCGATGACACTCACCGAGAACGACCCGGTGGTCTCCCCCACCACCCGCAAGACCGACGGTGGCCAGCGGGCACTGATGCTCGGCGCACTGATAGCCGGGGCGCTGGTATTCCTGTTCCCGTTCTACTACATGATCGTCGGCTCGCTGCAGACCGAGCCGGACACCTCGATCGCCGGTGCCTTCCCGCAGATCGGCGCCATCACCGGCGCCAATTACGTCGCCATCAACTCACGCCTGAACCTGGGCCAGTCGTTGGTCAACTCGGGCATCTTCACCGGTGGGGTGTTGCTGGGCACCATCGTGTTCGGGGTGCTCGCCGGTTATGCGCTGGCGATGCTCCGGTTCCGCGGTCGCGGCACCGTCTTCGGTGCCCTGCTCCTGGTGCAGGTGATCCCGTTCCAGCTGCTGATGATTCCGCTGTACGTGCTGATCGCCCGTGACTACGGTCTGGGCGACAACTACCTCGGGATGATCCTGCCGTTCGCGATCAACTCGACGGCGGTGTTCATCTTCCGGCAGTACTTCATGCAACTGCCGAAGGAACTGTTCGACGCGGCTCGCATCGACGGCGCCGGCGAGCTGCGCACCCTGTGGTCGATCGCGCTTCCGCTGGTCCGTCCTGCCCTGTTGACGGCAGTGCTGCTGACTTTCATCGGTCCGTGGAACGAGTTCCTGTGGCCTTTCCTGATCACCAAACAGCAGGCCAAGCAACCACTCGCGGTGGCCCTGGCCAACTACATCTCCACAGTTGCGGCCAGCACCGCGAACCCGTTCGGGGCGATCCTGGCCGGTGCCGTCGTGCTGGCGGTGCCGGTGATCGTGCTGTTCATCGCGTTCCAACGTCAGTTCGTCTCGACGGATCTCGGATCCGGCGTGAAAGGATAGTTGTGGCTGTTTCCTCGCACGTCCCGTACGCCCTGAGCCGCCTCGGGACAGTGATGACGCCGGATCCGGACGATCCCCACGAGGTCGAGGGTGTGCTGAACCCCGGCAGCGGACGCACACCCGACGGCACTCTGTTCCTGCTCCCCCGGCTGGTCGCCGCCGGCAATGTCTCCCGAGTCGGCCTGGCCGCGGTCCGGACCGACGCCGGCGTTCCGGTCGGAGTGCACCGTGAAGGCGTGGTGCTGCAGCCGGATGCCGGATGGGAGCAGTGTGCAAGGCATGGCGGTGTGGAGGATCCACGTACCACCTGGCTGGCCGACCTCGGCCTGCACCTGATGACCTATGTCGCCTACGGTCCGCTCGGCCCGAGGGCGGCGCTGGCGGTCTCTGCGGATCTGCGCGACTGGGAACGTCTGGGGCCGTTGCACTTCGAGTTCCAGCCGGACTTGGACGCCGACCTGAACCTGTACCCGAACAAGGATGTGGTGTTCTTCCCGGAGCCGGTGCCGGGCCCGGACGGGCAGCTCTGCTACGCGGCCCTGCACCGGCCGATGTGGGACCTGGAGTGGATCTCGCCGGGTGCCGGCAGTCCACTGCCGGCCGGTCTGGACGATGATCGGCCGGGCATCTGGATCTCCTACATTCCGGTGGGCGACGTGGCCCGCTCCGTCGGAAACCTGGCACACCTGTCCGGCCACCGGCTGGTGGCCCTTCCGGTGCACGAGTTCGAGGCGCTCAAGATCGGTGCTGGTCCGGCCCCGATCCGCATTCCGGAGGGATGGTTGCTGATCCATCACGGAGTGGCCGGCGAGCTGGCCGTCGGATTCGAGCAGCAGCAGAAGGTCTTCTATGCGGCGGGCGCGATGATCCTGTCCGCCGACGATCCGGGGCAGGTGATCGCCCGGACCGACAAGCCTTTGCTGGCGCCGGAAACGGACGCCGAGCGCAGCGGGATCGTGCCGAATGTCGTTTTCCCCACCGCCATCGAAACCATCGACGACCGCACCTTCGTGTTCTACGGGATGGCCGATACCAAGATCGGCGTCGCCGAACTGACCAGGACAGGAGCCACACCATGAAGAGCAGGGCAGGTGCTGTACTCGCCATCGCAGCGATGGCGACAGGAATGCTGACGGCCCCGGCTACCGCCTCCGCTCCGGCCATCACAGAGAAACCAGCACATCATTCGGCGCCGTTGACGAACCTCAGCCACCTCGACTTCCTTACCGACAGTGTGGCGGTCAAGCCCAGCGCGGCCCACACCACCTACCGCTTGGCGCAGGAACCCAAGGTCGGCGTGCTGTGGGTGTACGCGGACGCCCGGGACGGTGGCACCTTCCAGCGCGTCGGCGGCGGCGCGTACGACTCCGCGACGAACACGTGGGGCCAAGGCAGTTACGACGCAGACGACATCGCCAGAGCTGCCGTGGTCTATCTACGGCAGTGGCAGGCCACCGGAGATCGTCGGGCCAGAAGTGAGGCCTACCAACAACTGCGCGGTTTGGCCTACTTCCAGACGCTGACCGGGCCCAAGGCGGGCGAGGTGGTGTTGTGGATGCAGCCCGACGGCTCGCTGACCCCGAGCCCCACCCCGGCGGACTCGCCGAACCCCTCCGACTCCGACCAGTCGTACTGGCTGGCCCGCACCCTGTGGGCGCTCGGCGAGGGTTATGCCGCCTTCCGGCATTCCGATCCGGCGTTCGCGGCCTTCCTGGCCGGCCGGATGCAGCTGTCGGTGAAAGCGCTGGACCGCGACACCCTCACCCGGTACGGGAAGTACCAGACCGTCCACGGGGTGAGGGTGCCGCGCTGGTTGATCGTTGACGGTGCGGACGCATCGTCGGAAGCCATGCTGGGGTTGGCGGCGTACGTGTCCGCCCGAGGGCCAGGCGCGCCGGCGGCCGGGGACGCGTTGTCCAAGCTTTCCCGCGGGGTCGCCGGGATGTCCGCGGGCAGCACCACGACCTGGCCGTACCGGGCGCTGCTGCCCTGGGCGCTGTCCCGCTCCGATTGGCATGCGTGGGGTTCACAGATGGGGGCGGGGCTGGCAGCAGCATCGTCCGCTCTCGGACGGAAGTCCTTGCTGGACCCAGCGATCGGCGATGCCGCTGGCTTCACGCCGCAGCTACTGACGTCCACCGGTCCGGTCAACGGTCTGCTGCCGTCCCCGACCGACGGCACGCAGATCGCCTACGGAGCCGATGCCAGGGTGCAGACCCTGCTGGCCGTCGGCACAGCCGGTCACCGGGGCGGCATCCGCGACCTCGCCGGCATTGCCGCCGGCTGGTTCTTCGGCGCCAACCCGGCCAGCCTCCCTGTGTACGACCCGGCCACCGGCGTCACCTATGACGGGGTGCAGGCCGACGGCACCGTCAACCGCAACTCCGGCGCTGAGTCCACCATCCACGGCCTGCTGACCATGCAGGCTCTGGACGCCAATCGCGACCTCGCCGCATTGGCCAGGTCGTCAGCGGCGGTGTCGGTCCGGGACGGGTTGACGGTGGTGGAGGCGGAGAGCGGCAGCCTCACCGGCAACGCCGTTGTCGCGCAACCGGAATCCGCCTGGACCGGTGAGTCGCAGTGGAGCGGCGCGCTGGTAGAGGCCGGCCCCGGCAGCACCGCAAGCTGGGCACTGCCCGCGGCGGCCCAGCCGCGGCTGGTGCAGCCGGTGGTCGAGCTGGTATCGGGATCGTCCGCGCGCACCGTCTTTGACCTCGGCGGCCGGGCGACCGGTTCAGTGCACTACGGCCGGGTCGGCGCACAGGGCAAGGCTCCGGCGGTCGGCAAGCTGACACCGGTCGATCTGGGCGCCGTCGCCCCGGCCGCCGGCACTACCGTGACCGCCCGCACCTACGACGGCACCGGGCGGATCGACAACCTGCTGGTGATGCCAGAGGTCGCATCGCTGGTCGCCAGCGGCAACGGGCATGCCACCGCGGTGCTGTCCAGCAAGTCGCGCACCATCGAGGTCCGGCGGGTCTCAGTGGCTGGAACCGGGAAGGCGACGGTCGGCTCCTACGATCGGGACGGTCGCCGGCTTGTGAGTTTCAAGTCTTGGGGCGCCAGCCCTCTGGTTCTCGTGCTGCCCGGCGGGTTCACCATCGTCACCCGCTGACCTGCGGCTGACGGCATCGGAGATGATCTGCTGCCGTCGGCCGGAGGCCGGGTAGCAGACCGGCCGGCGCGGCGCGCCCTACGATTGCCCGGTGCCTGACTACCTGATCCTGCTCGCTCCGTCGGCGAACCGGGTCTATGCCGCCGGAGCCCCGGACATCGCGGCCGCCGAGCTGGCGCTGCTGTGCCCGGGGGCCAAGGGGATCGCGCCGGTCACCATCGCCGGCGTCGAGTACCTTGAGTTCGCCACCGAGGCAGTGGAACAGGTTGCGATGTCTCGCTTGTCGACGTTGTTCGCGGTGTTCCGGCGGCGCGGCGAGCTGCTGGAGCCGGTGCCGATCCCGTCGACCGATGTGTTCTCCGACGATCTGGTCGGCATCCCGAAGTACCAGGGCAAGACCAACGAGCAGTTCACCAGATTGATGCTCAACGTGACGCTGGGGGCCGTACACCGGGAACCGCCGTACACGGTGCTGGATCCGTTGTGCGGCCGAGGAACGACGTTGTCCACCGCGTGGACCCTCGGTCACGACGCTGCCGGCGTGGAGGCCGACGGCAGGATGATCGCGGCCTACGCCGCCTTCCTCAAGACCTACCTGAAGCGCAGACGGGTCTCGCACCACGCAGATCTCAACTCGGTACGCCGGGACGGCCGGATGCTGGGTAAGCGATTGCACGTGACGGTGCGCCCGCACGAGTTCCGGCAGCTGGAACTGTCGGTGTTCACCGGCGACGGCCGCGATTCCGCGAAGCTGTTCGGTAGACGCACGTTCGACGCCATCGTGACCGACGCGCCCTACGGGGTGGTGCACGGCAGCGATACCGGCAGCGATCGGAATCGCTCCCCCGATGCGCTGCTGCGTGAGGCGATACCGATCTGGGCAGATCAGTTGCGCAGCGGAGGAGCGCTGGGAATCGCCTGGAACACCTACGGTCTGCGGCGAGACGCACTCGCTGACATCGCCGCCGCCGCAGGACTGCAGCCGTGTACCACAGCCGGTTTCCTCAACCTTGCGCACCGGGTGGACTCCGCCATCCACCGCGACCTGTTGGTGGCCCGCAAGCCCTAGACCTGCGAAAGTCCTAGACCTGCTCGGCTTCTGCTGATGCGGCCGCGCCGTCCTGCGGGCGCCCAGCGTCATCCGCCCGGGGCGGCCGGATTCACCTCCGGCTGGACGCCCTCTTCGCCGCCCTGGCCGCGCGTTCCGCTGCCACCCGTTCGGCCAGACCCGGCGGCGCAGCGGCCCCGATCTCGATCAGCACTTCCAGATCACGTTCATCCAGCTGGTCTGCAGTCAGTGATGCGAGCAGCTCCGGCCGACGAGAAGCGGTGCGCCGCAACGACTCGTCGCGCCGATGCCGGACGATCGCCGCATGGTTGCCGCCGAGCAGCACCTCGGGCACTGCCAGCCCCCGGAACTCCGGCGGGCGGGTATAGGACGGCGCCTCCAACAGTCCCGGCAGGCCGGCGCCGAACGAGTCGTCAAGCGCGGAATCCGGATTGCCCAGCACGCCGGGGACCAGCCGGGCAATCGCCTCCACCATCACCAGGACGGCGGCCTCGCCGCCGGCTAGCACATAGTCCCCTATGGAGAGCTCACGAACCGGAATCCTGGTGGCCGCGTCGTCGATCGCTCGTTGATCAATACCCTCGTAGCGCCCGCAGGCGAACACCAGATGCGGCAGCCGGGAGAGCTCGGCGGCCACCGCCTGGGTGAACGGCCGGCCCGCGGGGGTGGGCACGATCAATGTCGGTGCGGCGTCGGCCGTCACAACGTCGAGGGCGGCACCCCAGATGTCCGGCCTCATCACCATTCCGGGGCCGCCGCCGTACGGCGCAGCGTCGACCGTGCGGTGTCGGTCGGAGGTCCACCGCCGGAGGTCATGAACGGTCAGCTGCAACAGACCTGCGTCGATCGCCTTGCCCAGCAACGACTCCCGTAACGGCGTCAGGTACTCGCCGAAGATGGTGATGACGTCGATACGCACTGCGTCGCCTACTCCGCCGGATTTGTGCCGAACAGGCCCTCGGGTGGGTCGACGACCAGGTATCCGTCAGCCGGCCGCACCTCGGGAACGATGGCGGTGACGAACGGCACCAGCACGGCGTCACCGGCGGGGGTGCGCACCTGGAGCACCGGAGCTGCGGGGGGGTGCAGAACATCGGTGACGCTGCCCAGCTGCTCGCCGGACGGGTCCCGGACCGCAAGACCGATGAGCTGGTGGTCGTAGAACTCCTCCGGGTCACCGATGTCCGGTAGGTCGTCGATGTCGATCAGTAGCTGGGTGCCGCGAAGCTTCTCGGCACCGACGCGATCGTCGAAGCCCTTGAACCCGACCACCATGACGCCGCCGCTGAACCTGGAGCGTGCGATCGTCAGCGGTCCGGCCTCCGCCGGGTCGGTGACCAGCACCGAGCCGGCGGCGAACCGGGAGTCGGGATCGTCGGTGTGCACCTGCACGGTGACCTCACCCCGTACCCCGTGCGGACGGCCGATCCGGCCGACCAGGACATCCATCGGCACCGGCTCAGCGGCTGGAGTGGTCGGTGTCTCGGTCGGTGTCGACCACGTCGACCCTGATGCCACGGCCGCCCACCGCTGCCATCACCGTTCGCAATGAGGTGGCGGTACGTCCGCCGCGTCCGATGACCTTGCCGAGGTCGTCGGGATGGACCCGGACCTGGAGGGTGCGGCCGCGGCGCCCGGTGGTCATGTCGACCTTGACGTCCTCGTCGTTGTCGACGATTCCGCGAACCAGATGCTCCAGCGCCTCGGGCAGCATGCTCACTACTCCGACTCCGCCGGTGCGTCGTCGCCGTCCTGCTGCGACTTGGGCAGGGAGAAGCCGGCGGCCACTGCCGCCTCGGCGCTGGCGAACCAGACTTCGGCGATCGTCGACTCGTAGAACGGCGTACCCGGACGGTGGTACAGCCTGGAGGACGCGTTGCCCTTGATCGGGAACCCTGCTGGCTGGGCATCACCGTCGAGCGGAGCGTGCGAGCCCTCGCCGAACGGCGCTGCGTCGGCTTCCGCGGGTTCCGACTTGGCGGTCTCGGAACCCGCCGCGGGGGCGTCCGTCGCGGAACGCGACGGTTCGGCGGCCTCGGTCTCGGCGGCCTCGGTGTCAGCGGCCTCGGTCTCGGCGGCCTCGGTCTCGGCGGCCTCGGTGTCAGCGGCCCTTGCCGGTGCTGCGGCGGAGGGCTTCGCATCGGCCGGCGCTGTGTCAACGGCCCTTGCCGGGGCGGCGTCGGCCGGCGCGGCGGCGGCCGCCTTTGCCGGAGTGGCATCGGCCGGGGCGGTTGCCGGCTCTGCCTTCTTCGGAGGCGCCTTCTTCCGCGCGGTGGTGGCGCCGGAACCGTCTTCTGTGCGACCGCCTGCGGCGGCGATGGCGGCGTCGTACAGCGCTCGCTTGTCGACCTTCTCCGGCTGCGGTTTCAGGGTGCCCTCGGTGCCGGGCAGACCCTTGAACGTCTGCCAGTCCCCCGTCACCTTGAACAGCGCGACGACGGCCTCGGTGGCCTGCGCACCTACGCCGAGCCAGTACTGGGCCCGCTCGGACTCGATCTCGATGATGCTCGGATCGGCCTTCGGATTGTACCGCCCGATGGTCTCGATGGCACGGCCGCTGCGCCGGGTGCGGGAGTCGGCGACGACGACTCGGTAGTAGGGCTCACGAATCTTGCCGTAACGGGCGAGCTTGATCTTGACAGCCACTGTGGTGGACTTCTCCTCGATACGAGTGGCGGATGATTTCCGCCATGGGTGCGCGTTCGACCGGCGCGTGGGGGCAGCGCCGGCAAACACACTGATGGCGGCCTTGCCCGGTGAGAGGGGCCGAGCACGGCCGTGACGGTCGTTATTCTGCCAGACGATGACCACCGTGACGAACGAGCGTCCGAACGACGCCGAGCTGCTCACTCTGTACGACGCAATCGGCTGGACCGCGTACACCCGAGATCCGGACCGGCTCGCTGCGGCGATCGCCGGATCCCATCTGGTGCTGACCGCCCGGGACGACTGGGGGCAGCTGATCGGCTTGGTCCGCACAGTGTCCGATGGCGCCCAGCGGTACGAACATCAGCACATTGGCCGCGAACTCCACCAGTCCGAAGCCGATCCAGCCGGGCAGTCCGCGCGCATGCGTGTCGGCGAACCACAGCTCGAGTGACGACTGCTCAGCGCCGGCCGGTCGCGACGGCCACAACACGTTCACCAGCACCGCGACCAGGGTCGCCGCCAGCAACCAGCGCGGCATAGTCACCTGCAGCGGAGTCGCCGATCGGGTGACCACCGGTCCGCCGGCCGTCATCTGGGGCCGAACCGGTGACCGGCCCGGAATACCGCGAGCGGGTGGTGCAGCGCCGATGGCTCATCGGCCGGATCGGCCGGGTAGACGACCAGATCGGCCTGATCGCCGACGGTCCCGGCAGGCACCCGGAGCCAGTTCCGGGCATCGTGGCTGGCGGCCCGCAGCGCAGCGCGGGTGGACAGCCCGATCCCGGTGAGCGCGATCAGCTCGTCGGCGATCCGGCCGTGCTCGACGAAGCCGCCGGCGTCGGTACCGGCGTGTAACGGGACACCGGCCTCGACGGCGGCGGAGAAGGTGTCGATATGCCGCTCGTGCAGGCCGCGGATGTGCTTGGCGTAGGCCGGGAAGCGGCTGGCGGCGTCGGCGAAGGACGGGAAGTTCTCGATGTTGATCAGCGTCGGCACCAGGTGCACTCTGCGGCGGACCATCTCGTCGACGGTGTCGTCGGTGAGGCCGGTGCCGTGCTCGATGCAGTCGATGCCCGCGGCGAGCAGACCGGGCAGGGCGTCCTCGGCGAACACATGCGCGGTGACCCTGGCTCCCCCGGCGTGCGCCACCGCGATGGCCTCGGTGAGTACCGCGTCGGGCCACAACGGCGCGAGATCGCCGATGCTCCGGTCGATCCAGTCCCCCACCAGCTTGATCCAGCCCGCGCCGTACTCGACCTGACGGGCCACCTCGGCCGGCAGCTCAGCAGGATTCTCGAGATCGACGCCCAGACCGCGGATGTACCGCCTCGGCCGGGCGATATGCCACCCGGCGCGGATCAGCACCGGCAGGTCATCGCGGCCGACCAGCGGCCGGGTATCGATCGGCGACCCGCAATCCCGGATGGTGAGCACACCGGCGGCGAGGTTCGTCCTGGCCTGCTGCACCGCGGTGGCCAGATCGGTGGGGCCGTCAATCGAGTACCCGATGTGGCAGTGCGCGTCCACCAGACCCGGCAGCGTCCAGCCGCCGAGCTGCTGTGCGCCGGCCACCGGGCCGTCGACGAACGCCCCGTCGGCCATCCAGCGATCGACCGGTTCGCCCGTCGCCGCATCCGTGCCGATGACGTGCCAGCGCTCGGTACTCATGGCGTCCATTGTGGCGTGGCGCCCGCCGTGTGGAGTTCACTGTCGCTCGGGTGCCGGCCGGAACGTTCGGTACGCCAGATGACGAATCGCTCATCCTCAACGGCGTTGTCGGCCTTCGGAGTACCGAACGTCCCGGTGCGACTTGTCCACACGGCGTTGGCTGTCCACAGGTGCAGGTTCCGGACAGGACTGCGAGATCGTTCGAGGTCCAGGGTGACCGGATGGACCGTTGGGATGATCTGCTCGCACTTCACCATGGCGTGCTGCTCCGCCGTGAACTGCCGCACCTTCGCTCGTCGCTCGCCCGTGCCGTCTCCGCCGGTCGGCTCGCCGAGGTGCTGCCAGGAACCTTCGTCGATGCCCGCCACGCGGACGTCGTCGATGTTCGGATCGCCGCCGCCATGCGACGCTTCCCCGAAGCGGTCATCTGTCAGTCGACCGCCGCGAGGCTGACCTTCTGGCCGCAGCTGGCGGACTCGCCGGTCGAGCTGGCAGGACCGAACATTCGCGGGCGGCGACCCGGCTACGCGTTCAGCCGACGGACGATCCCTGTTGAGTGGCAGGACATCGGCCAGCAAGTTCGTCTCACCGCGTCGGCCCTCACCGCCATCGATCTGGCGCCGGCCACGGCGGGCGAGTCGATCGATCGAGTGCTCCGCAGTCGGATGGCGACATTGCGTGATCTGTCCGCCGCGCTCAGAGCCACCCCGTACCGGATCGGAAACACCGATCGACGCCGGTTGCTGCTCGACTCCCGCGACGAACCATGGTCGACGGCCGAGAGGCTGGCGCATCGCATCCTGCGCGCTGGCGGAATCCGAGGGGTGGAAGGCCAACTATCGCGTCCGTTGTCGCGGTCGCACCTACTACTTGGACATCGCCTTTCCCGGACTGAAACTTGCGGTCGAGATCGACGGCCGGTTCCACGGGCTCGACGGGGCCGTCTTCGAGAACGATCGCTTCCGACAGAACGAGTTGGTGCGGTCGGGGTGGATGGTGCTGCGGTTCACCTGGAAGATGCTGATCGAAGATCCGGAGGGTGTCGTCGACATGCTACGAGGCGCACTGTCCGTGGCGCGAGCGGGACGTTCGGTACGCCAGAGCGCGTAGCAAGCCTGATCCGAGTCTGTTTCCGCCGCTGGAGTACCGAACGACCCGCGCTGCGCTACTGACCCTTGGGCAGCTTGATCTGGCTGGGATCGAAGCCGGCGGGCAGGTCGTCCAGGGAGAATCCGCCGGCCTTCCCCTTGCCGTCGGCTGCACCGGGCAGCTGCGGCATCCCGGCTGTACCGGGCATCCCCACTGCACCAGGCATCCCGGGCAGCTGCGGCATCCCGGCTGTACCGGGCATCCCCGCTGCACCGGACATTCCGGGCATCCCGGGCATCCCCGGCATCCCCGGCAATCCGCCCGGCAACCCGCGCATCTTGGGCGGGGTCGGCCCGCGCCCGGAAACCTTGCCCTTCTTGCCCTTCCGTCCCTTGACCTTCTTGGTGTTCTTCAGGCCGCGCATGCCGAACTGGCCGGCCATCGAGGACATCATCTTGCGGGCCTCGAAGAAGCGGCTTACCAGCGAGTTGACCTGCGCCACTGACTGGCCGGAGCCGCGGGCTATCCGCTGCTTGCGGGATGCGTTGATCATCTTCGGGTTGGCGCGTTCGTAGGGTGTCATCGACTGGATGATGGCCGCGGTGCGGTCGACGTCGCGGTCGTCGATGTTCGCCATCGCCTCCTTCATCTGCCCGGCTCCCGGCAGCATGCCGAGTAACCCGCCGATGGGGCCTATCCGCTTCAGCATCTGCATCTGCTGCAGAAAATCCTCGAGGGTGAAGTCGTCGCCGGCCAACTTGGCCGCCATCTCCTCGGCCTCGCTCTGATCGAAGACCTTCTCCGCCTGCTCGATCAGCGTCAGCATGTCGCCCATGCCGAGGATCCGATCCGCCATCCGGTCCGGGTGGAACGTGTCGAAGTCGTTCAGCTTCTCGCCGGTGGAGGCGAACATGATGGGCGCACCCGTCACCTGGCGAACCGACAGTGCGGCGCCGCCGCGGGCGTCACCGTCCAGCTTGGTCAGCACCACGCCGGTGAATCCGACGCCGTCCCGGAACGCTTCCGCGGTGTTGACCGCATCCTGGCCGATCATCGCGTCCACGACGAACAGGATCTCGTCCGGGTCCACCGCATCCCGAATGGCAGCTGCCTGGGCCATCATCTCGGTGTCCACGCCGAGCCGACCCGCCGTGTCGACGATAACGATGTCGTGCATCTTCTCCCTGGCGGCAGCCAGGCCTGCGCGGGCGACCCGTACCGGATCTCCGGAACCACCGGAGGCGGCTTGCGACCCCAGCGATCCGGTATTGCCTGGATCCGGGGCGAACACCGTTGCACCGGCCTGCTGTCCGACCACCTGTAGCTGGGTTACCGCATTGGGCCGCTGCAAGTCGCAGGCCACCAGCAGCGGGGTGTGCCCCTGACCTTTCAGCCAGAGAGCCAGCTTGCCGGCCAGCGTGGTCTTGCCGGCGCCCTGCAGGCCCGCCAGCAGGATCACCGTCGGCGGATTCTTGGCGAACTGCAGCCGACGGGTCTCGCCACCGAGGATCCCGATGAGTTCCTCGTTGACGACCTTGATCACCTGCTGCGCCGGGTTCAGCGCCTGCGACACCTCGGCGCCGGTGGCGCGTTCCTTGATGGCGGCGATGAACTGCCGCACCACCGGCAGCGCAACGTCGGCCTCCAGCAGGGCGATCCGGATCTCCCGGCAGGTCGCGTCGATGTCGGCCGGCGACAGCCGTCCCTTGCCACGAAGGCCGGTGAAGACGCCGGTGAGCCGGTCGGAAAGAGTCTCGAACACGTCTGACAGGCTATCCCGGTCAGCGGGCGGGCAGGTCTACCACCAGAGCAGCCGCCACCTGACCGGCCAGCAGCTGGGCTCTGCGCGCCGACAACGGGCGTCCCGCCGCGTCCCGCAGATAGAGGACATCGACCGCTTCCGCTCCCCAGGTGTGGGCCCTGGCGGTCAGCACCGCGACTCCGAACGCCGCGATGGCCGTTGCAGCCGTGTGCAGCAGCCCCGGAATGTCGTGGGCGCGGATCTCCAGCACCGTGGCGGATGCCGATGCGCCATCGGCCACCGTGACGACCGGCGGCGGGAATCCGGCCCGGCGGGCGGCCGTCGCCCTCTTGGCCACTGCCGCCCTGGCGGCCGACGGGTCGGCAAGTGCACCGAGGACGAACGATCGCAGGCTGGTGATCTCCGGCAGGCCGCCGTATTCCGCTGCCACCAACCAGGTCTGCAGTGCTGTGCCGTTCTCCGTGCGGACCGAGGCGGATCTGACGGTCAGCCGTTGGGCGCTGAGCGCTCCGGCCACGTCGGCCAGCAGCCCGATCCGGTCCGGCGCCGCCACCGATATCTTCAACTCCCCGGTCCCGCCCTCGATCCGGACATCGGGCCCGCCGTCGGCCAGGAGTGCGGACTCGAGCGCACTGAGCGGCTGCGGACCCACCGGCGGCCAACCATGCAGTTCCGCCCGCACCCTGGCCGCCAGCAGCGCCACCTGGCGCGCCTTCCAATCCGACCAGGCGGCCGGCCCTGCGGCCAGCGCATCGGCTTCGGTCAGCACCTCCAGCAGGTCGAGCACCCCCGCATCGCCGACCGCTTCGGCGACCACCGCAATGGTGGCCGGGTCATCGGGATCGCGGCGCGGCGCCGTCTCGGCGAGCAGCAGGTGATGACGCACCAGTGTGGTGACGACACCGGTGTCGGAATTGTTGAGCCCGATCGCCGTGCACACGACGACGGCGAGCTCGGCGCCGGCGATCGAGTGATCGCGGCCGGTACCCTTGCCGATGTCGTGAAGCACCGCTGCGATCAGCAGCAGGTCCGGGCGAGCCACCCGGCGGACCAGCCGCCCAGCTTCGGCGGCGGTCTGCACCAGATGCCGGTCGACGGTGAACCGGTGTACCGGATCCCGTTGCGGCATCGACCGCAGACGTTCCCAGCCTGGGAGTAGCGCACTGACCAGGCCCACCTGGTCCAGCGATTCCCACGCCGGCACCAGCTCGGCGCCGGAGCCGAGCAGCCGGACGAACTCGTCCAGCGCTTGGGCCGGCCAAGGTTGCGACAGCGGCGGACACCATTTCGCCAGCCGGGCCAGCGTCGCCGGAGCTACCGGGATGCCGACCTGGGCAGCGGCGGCCGCCACCCGGAGCGGGAGGACGGGATCGTGCGCCGGATCTGCTGCCTTGGCCAGAACCGCCTCCCCGTCCTGCTCGACCACACCGTCGGCCAGTGGGTGACGGTCAGGACGGGAACCGGACAGCGACGGACGCGCCAGGGCCCGCTTGACCCGGTGCCAGGTGAGATCGACCGCATGGCCAACGGTCCGCCCGATCCCCGACACCGTGCGCAGCAGGTCGTCGCGATCGGCGAGGCCGAGGTGCGCGGCGACCGCATCCTGGTCCTGGACCTGGAGCCGATCGCCGGCCCGGCCGGTCACCAGGTGCAGCGCATCGCGGATCTGCAGCAGTTCGCCGCGGGCATCCTCCAAGCCCTGATGCGGACAGTCCGCCACCCAGGAGGCGGCCACTGCCCGCATCGCCACCATGTCCCGCAGCCCGCCGCGGGAGTTCTTGAGGTCACCAGTGGTGGCGAAGGCCAGGTCACCGCTGCGATCCCAGCGCGTTCGGCACATCTCGAGCAATTCAGGCAGCCGAGCACCGGCATCGGAGCGCCAATCGGCGAGCACCCTTCGCCGTAGCGACGGACCGAGGTCCGGATCGCCGGCGATGTGCCGGATGTCCAGCACTCCCAACAGGTCCGCCAGATCCGAGCGGGCGACCTGCCGGGCTCCGCCGACCGACCGCACCGCATGATCCAGGCGCACTTTCGAGTCCCAGATCGGATACCACAGGCGCTCGGCGATCATTTCCGCGTAACCGGCCGGCGTTTCCGACGAGTGCAACAGCATCAGGTCGACGTCCGAGTACGGAGACAGTTCGCCGCGGCCGTGGCCCCCGACGGCGACCAGTGCCACCCCGCCGACCGTCACCCCGGCATCGGCGGCCAGCTCCACCAGCCATCCGTCGGTGAGCCGGGAGAGCGCCCGGCTGCGGGCCGGCCCGGTCATCCCGGTCCGGCCCAGCAGCGCGGCCCGCAGATCGATGTAGGAGTCCCCAACATGAGTGGTCATTGCGACGAGACCCCTTGCTGCGCCTTTAGAGTGCTTCCGATCCGACTTCCCCGGTGCGGACCCTGGTGACGGCCTCCACCGGACTGGTCCACACCTTGCCGTCACCGATCTTGCCCGTCCGCGCCGCCCTGACGATGACGTCCGTGACGTCGTCGGCATCCTCGTCGTCGACCAAGATCTCCAACCGCACCTTGGGCAGCAGCTCGACGGTGTACTCGGCGCCGCGGTACACCTCGGTGTGCCCGCGCTGCCGGCCATATCCCGAGGATTCCGAGACGGTCATGCCGTGCACGCCGAACGCCAGCAGCGCGGCGCGTACCTCGTCGAGCTTGAACGGCTTGATCACGGCGGTGACAAGCTTCATGCGTTGACCTCTTCCCTGCTCGCGCCCGCGGCCGGGCCGGCGGGTGTCGTCGGACCGGTGAACATTCCACCAGTAGCGCCGGAAGACTCTGTGTCGTAAGCGCTCTCGCCGTGAATGGTGATGTCCAGTCCCTCCGCCTCCTGGTCCTCCGTGGCCCGCAGGCCGATGGTCGCCTTCAGGATCAACCCGATGACCAACGTCAGCACACCGGAGAAGACGATGGCCGCCGCTGCGATCAGGATCTGTATCACCAGTTGCCTGCCACCACCGCCGTAGAACAGCCCGGTGCTGGTACCCAAGAAGCCGATCCCGACCGTGCCGACGATGCCGCCGACCAGGTGGACCCCCACCACGTCCAGCGAGTCGTCATATCCCAGCTTGTATTTCAGGCCGATGGCGAGCGCGCAGAGCGCGCCGGCCAGCAGGCCGAGCACGATCGCGCCCACCGGACTCAGCGCCCCGGCCGCCGGGGTGATGGCCACCAGCCCGGCCACTGCGCCGGAGGCGGCGCCGACTCCGGTGGCATGCTTGTCGCGGAACATCTCGACCGCCAGCCATCCCAGCATCGCCGCCGACGTCGCGGTGGAAGTGTTCATCCAGGCCAGGCCGGCGGTCCCGTTCGCCGCTGACGCGGATCCGGCATTGAACCCGAACCATCCGAACCACAGCATGGCGGCGCCGAGCATGGTGTACGGCACGTTGTGCGGACGCAGCGGTTCCGTGCCGAAGCCGCGCCGCTTGCCCAGCAGCAACGCCAGCACCAGACCGGCCATGCCGGCGTCGATGTGCACCACGGTGCCCCCGGCGAAGTCGATCGGCGCTACCGTGGCGGCGCCGTCGGTGGTGCCGAACAGCTTGGCCGCCAGGCCACCCTCCCAACCGGAGAGCAACCCGCCGCCCCAGACCATGTGGGCCAGCGGGAAATACACGACCGTCACCCAGATCGCCGAGAAGACCAGCCAGGTGGAGAACTTCATCCGATCGGCGACCGAGCCGGAGATCAACGCCACGGTGATGATCGCGAAGGTCACCTGGAATGCCACCACGGTGAGCGCACTGACACCCGAGCCGGAGTAGAGCGAGTTGCTCACGGTCTCCACCCCGTCGGCGTTCGGCCCCTCGGGGAACAACCCCTTCATGCCGAAAGCCGTTGCCGGATTACCGAAGAGGCCGCCGGCGACGTTCTCCGAGAACGACGTCGAGTAGCCCCAGAGCACGTAGACGATGCCGACGACGCCCATCGCGCCGAACGACATCATCATCATGTTCAGGACGGACTTGCGCCGCACCAGGCCGCCGTAGAAGAACGCCACACCGGGCGTCATCAACAGCACAAGAGCGGCCGACGCGAGCATCCATGCGTTGTTGCCGGTGTCGAGCACCGGCAACGGATCCGCGGCGAGCTGGACAAGGGACATGCGAGCCTCCGTGCATCAAGGAGGGGGAGAGTCACCACCCTCGGACATGCAGACTGTCCCTAGTGTGTGTTGCCATCAGTCTTCTCCGATGTTTCCCCGGTGTGAACCGACGGCCGCCGGCGTTGCGAATTGATGTCGGCCCGAGTGAGGTGGTTGACCGGGGGCTGACGAACGTCCGGTGAACTGCGCCCGTCGGGTCCGCAAGGTCATACCCATTGCTGCGTGGTCGGGGCACATCGATCAGCTCACTATTCTCGAGCGACGATCCGTGGCGGGTCCGCCGGTCAGATGGCGATCACGCGGACGAGCCCTTCAAGTCCTGTGAAGTCATCGCCGTTCCTCGTGTAGAGGTCGAGACGGTTGGCGTGTGCCGTCGCGGCGATCAGCAGGTCTGCGAATCGGCTCCGCGGCTTCCTTCCCTCGCTGACGACGGCGACGACGACGAGTCCGTAGCTCCGAACCGCGGCTGCGTCGAACTGGATCGGTTCCAGCTTCGATTCGACTTCCTGCAGACGAGCCTGCCGCTTCGCCGCTTCTGTCGAGGTTGCGGCCAGATGCGGTCCGGCGGCCAACTCGGCCGCGGTGATCGCGGAAATCGCCATCTCGTCGGGCAGCGCGGCGACGACGGACGGGTCGTGCCAGTCGACGACGACGGACGTGTCGAGAAGACCGGACGTCACCTCATAGTCCTTGGTCGATACAGTCCTTGGTCGATCAACTGGTCGAGGTCGGCGCGGAACCGACGGCGGTCGATACGCACGCTGGCTGCCGCCAGCGTCGCGACTTCGTCGCGGGAGATGAAGACGCGGCGACCGGCTCGAATCGGCCGAAGCTCGGCCACCGGTTCGCCGTTACGGGTAACGACGAAGGTCTCGCCGGCCGTTACTGCCTCGATCACCTTCGCGTTGTCGTTGCGCAGCTCGCGTTGCGCGATGGTCTTCGCCATCAGCCGATCGTAGCAGAGTGTGCTACGAACAGCTACGGACTGACGATGCCGGGTTGCGATCGCCGTGCTGCGCCACCTCGACAACGTCAACCCAGACCAGGGGTACCACGGCGGCTATTCGACTGTCAGTCACCGAGCAGCGCGTCCACGAACGCCTCGGCCTCGAACGGAGCGAGGTCGTCCGGGCCCTCCCCCAGCCCGACCAGCTTCACCGGAACGCCGAGTGCCCGTTGCACCGCAACGACAATGCCGCCTTTCGCGGTGCCGTCGAGCTTGGTGAGCACGATGCCGGTGATGTCGACGACCTCGGCGAACACCCTGGCCTGCACCAGCCCGTTCTGGCCGGTGGTGGCGTCCAGCACGAGCAGCACTTCGTCGACCTCGGCCTGCTTCTCCACCACGCGCTTGACCTTGCCGAGTTCGTCCATCAGCCCGGTCTTGGTGTGCAGCCGACCCGCGGTGTCGATCAGCACCGCGTCCGCGCCGGCCCGGATGCCGGCCTTCACCGCGTCGAACGCGACCGACGCCGGGTCAGTGCCGGAGGCCGCCCTGACCACCGTTGCCCCCGCTCGTTCGGCCCAGGTCGCCAGTTGGTCGGCGGCGGCAGCCCGGAAGGTGTCGGCGGCGCCCAGCACGACGGTGCGGCCGTCGGCCACCAGCACCCGCGCCAGCTTGCCGGTGGTGGTCGTCTTGCCCGTCCCGTTGACCCCCACCACCAACACCACGGACGGTCGTCCATGGTGCGGCAGTGCCCTCACGCTGCGTTCCATGGTCGGATCGACGGCCTCGACCAGCACTCTGCGCAGGAGCGCACGCGCCTGGGGCGGGTCGCCGATGCCGTGCGCAGCCACCTCGGCCCGCAGCTTCTCGGCGATCTCGGTGGATGCCTGAGCACCGAGATCGGCCAGCAGCAGGGTGTCCTCGACGTCCGTCCAGGAGTCCTCGTCCATGGTTCCGGCGCCGAGCAGACCCAGCATCGATCGGCCGAAGGCGTTCTGCGACCGGGCCAGTCGTCCGCGAAGTCGGTTCAGCCGGCCGTCGGTGGGGGCGATCTGCTCGCCGGCTGCGGTCGCCGGCGATTCGGTGCTCGGAGCTGTCGAGGTGGCGGTCGAGGTCTGCATCGTCGGCGTTGCCGAGGTGGCGGTCGAGGTCTGCATCGTCGGCGTTGCCGAGGTGGCGGTCGAGGTCTGCATCGTCGGCGTTGCCGAGGTGGCGGTCGAGGTCTGCATCGTCGGCGTTGCCGAGGTGGCGGTCGAGGTCTGCATCGTCGGCGCGGCCGGCGCTGTCGAGGTGGCAGTCGCGGCCGCCGATTCGATGCCCGGCCACGGGTGGACCGGCGCTTGCTGTTCGGTAGATCGCGGCTCCGGTGCGGGCTCGGCCGGCTCCGCGTGCTCGTCCGGTGGCGCCGGCGGCTCGATGACGGCCGGGTGCCCGCCCCCTCGGGCGACCGGTTCCACCGCTGCGCTTGTGCCGATCTCTGTCGGCTCGGGAGCCGGTGGGCGGTCCTGCAGCGCGGTGCCCGATCCGGTGCCACCGGAACCGCTGGAGAACGAGATCGATCCGCCGGCCTTGTAACCACCCTTCGGCGGAAACTGTTTCTCACCAGCCGGATCCGTGCCGATTGTCCCGCGTTCGACCTCGGTCAGTGAGATCCGCCGACGTCTGGCCAGCACCAGCCCGACGACGAAGAGCGCAACGAGAACGACGACAGCGACGATGACGATCCAGATCCAGGTGGGCACCAAGCCATCATCTCAGCTCACCGTCGAACAGCCGATCCACCACCCGCCTGGCCCGGCGGGCAGTCCGTCGATAGTGATCCACGAACGCCCCCGGGTCCTCACCACCGGGATGCCCGAGCGCCTGGGCCACCGCCACCAGGGCCCGTCCCTGGCGGGGCAGCTGATCCTCCGGCTTGCCGCGCACCAGCATGATGGCGTTGCGGGCCCGGCTGGCCGACCTCCAGCCCCCGGCCAACGTCGCCGCCTCCGAGTCGGTGATCAAACCGGCGTCGGCCGCCGCGGCGATCGCCGGCAGCGTACTGCTGGTCCGCAGACCCGGGATCCGGAATCCGTGCTGGAGTTGCAGCAGCTGGATCGTCCACTCGATGTCAGCCAGTCCACCGCGGCCCAGCTTGGTGTGCGTCGTCGGGTCGGCGCCCTTGGGCATCCGCTCGGTGTCCACCCTGGCCTTGATCCGGCGGATCTCGGTCGCGTCGGCGGCCATCAGGCCGCCCTGCGGATAGCGCACCCGATCGGCAGTGGCGATGAATGCGGCACCGAGCTCGCCGTCACCGGCGATCGGGCGTGCCCGCAGCAGCGCCTGCCGCTCCCAGGCCGCGGCGAACCGCTCCCAGTAGGACCGGTAGGACTCCAGCGACCTGACCAGTGGTCCGTTGCGGCCCTCCGGCCGCAGGTCGGCGTCCAGGCTGAGAGCGGGGTCCGGGCTCGGCCGGCCGAGCATTCGGCCCACCATCTCAGCCACCGCGGTGCATCCGGCGACCACCGCGCCGGCGTCGGCGCCGGGGTCCGGCTCCGCAACGTACATCACGTCGGCATCGGAGCCGTAGCCCAGTTCGGCGCCGCCGATGCGCCCCATCCCGATCACCGCCATCCTGCCCCTGATCGGCCCCCGATCGATCTCGATCTGCCGCCATGCCGCCAGGAACGCGGCCTGCACGGTGGCTTCGGCGATCCCGGTCAGCCCGCGGGTCACCTGCCCGATGTCCAGCAGCCCCAACAGATCTCCGCAGGCCAGCCGCAACATTTCGTGCCGGCGAGCAGATCGGGCAGCATCCGCCGCGTCCCGGGCGTTGCCGGCCCGGCTGCTGCGGGCCAGCAGTGCGCCGGCGACCACCTCAGTGTCGACGCCTGTCAGCGCAGCGTCGTCTCCCAGCAGCCGCAACACTTCCGGGGCCCTGAGCAGCAGGTCGCCGACCAACCTCGACTCCCCCAGCAGCTCGGCCAGCCGGAGAGCGACGGTGCCCTCGTCCCGCAGCATCCGCAGGAACCAGGGAGTGCCCGCCAGCGCATCGGACACCTGGCGATAGGCCAGCAGTCCGGCGTCCGGATCCGGGCAGCGCGCGAAGGTGTCGAGCAGAACCGGCAGCAGGGTGCGCTGGATGGCCGCCTTCCGGCTCATCCCTGATGTCAGCGCCGACAGGTGGCCGAGTGCGGACTGCGGCGAGAACCCAAGCGCCGCAAGGCGTTCCCCGGCCGCCGCGGTCGACAGCCGCAGGTCTGCGCCGACGGCGGCCACCGCCTTGAGCAGCGGCCGGTAGAAGAGCTTTTCGTGCAGTCTGCGAACGGTCGCCGCATGCCTTGTCCATTCGGAGGTGAACACCTTCGCCGCGGACTCGGTGCCGGCCGCACCGTATCCGTCGCAACGGGCCAGCCACTCGAGGTCGGCGGTGTTGTCCGGCAGCAGGTGGGTTCGCCGCAGCCGTTGCAACTGCAGCCGGTGTTCGACTCGGCGCAGAAAGGTGTAGGCGGCTGCCATCTCGGATCCGTCGACCCGCCCGATGTAGCCACCGCGGATCAGCTGTCGAACCGCCGACAGAGTCCCGGCGACCCGCAGAGTCTCGTCGCCGCGGCCGTGCACCAGTTGCAGCAACTGGACGGCGAACTCGACGTCCCGCAGCCCGCCGGCGCCCAGCTTCAGTTCGCGGTACCGGTGCGCCTCGGGAATGTTCTCCTCCACCCGTCGGCGCATCGCCTGGACGTCATCGACGAACGATTCACGCCCGGCTGCCGACCACACCAGCGGCCTGACGATCTCCAGGAAGGCCCGGCCGACCTCCGGGTCGCCGGCCGCCGGTCTGGTCTTGAGCAGCGCCTGGAACTCCCAGGTCTGCGCCCACCGCCGGTAGTAAGCCCGATGGCTGTCCGGCGTGCGGACCAGAGCGCCGGCTGCTCCCTCCGGACGCAGGTTGGCGTCCACCTCCCAGGCCACCTGCTGGCAGATCCGCATCAGCGTCGAGGCGAGGAGCGTTGCGGTGCGCAGCATCCCGGCCTCCGTCCGGTCTCTGGCTTCTTCGGGGTTCTGCGGTGCCGGATGATCCGCGGCGAAGATGACGTCGACGTCGGACAGATAATTCAGTTCCCGCGCCCCCGCCTTTCCCATCGCGAGCACCGACAGCCGGCACCGCTGGGCGGACGCTGGTAGCGCGGCGGCCGCCACCGAAAGGACCACCTGCAGGGTGGCGTCCGCCAGGTCGGACAGTGCCCGGCACACCGAGGGCAGCGGGACCACATCGAGGGTGGCGTCGACGCCAGGGGCAAGGTCGTGCGCCGCGATCAGCATCAGCCGGTCGCGGTAGGCGCGCCGCAGCGCGGTGACGGCAGCCCCTCCGGTGACCGAGGCCCGGGCCCCATCGGTGCCGGTGCACCGCGGCTCGTCGGACCCCAGACCGACTGCCATTGACAGTGTGCGCCGGGTGTCCAAGGGATCGACCAGCGCGACCGCCAGCGGTTCGGTGCGCAGCAGCGGCCAGGAATCGGGATGCGCGACGAGATGATCTACCAGCGCTGTGGATCCGCCCAGCACCGCGATCAGCCTTGCCCGCAAACCCTTCTCGGCCCGCAGCGCAGCGGTGATCCGCTCGGATTCGGCGGGGCCGGCGGCGGTCAGCAGCCGGCCGAGAGCCTGAACGGCCATCTCGGGACGGCCTGCCCTGGAGATCACGCCGAGCACCGGTTCAGCGCCTTGGGCCGTGGTTCCGTCCGGGGCCTGCAGGCCGGCTGTCGCCAGGTCGGCACGCACCCGGTCGGTGTCCGCAATGCCGTAACGAACGGTCGCCCTGACCGCGGGTCTGCTCATGCTGGTGTGCTCACCGCCGCTCACTCATGACCGGGCCTCTCGGTCGAGGCGTCCCGCCGGCTCGGTTGCCCGGGCGGGTCTTGGCCTCCGACGGCTCATATCGGGCCGGTCAGGCTGCGGTGATCGGCAGCCGCGGCCTGAGCTGCACGAAGCGGTGGGCAAACTCTCGCCACACCACGCCCATGTTCTGCTCTGCCTCGTCCAGCTCGGGTCCCAGCCGGCCGTCGAGATCCTTCTGGGCGGCCCACGATCGGACCGTGCACGCCGTGGCCTCTATGTGGAACTGGATCCCCCACGCTGCCGCACCGACCCTGAACGCCTGGTGCGGGTAGCCCGTGCCGGCCATCAGCAACACCGCGCCCGGCGGCAGTTCGGTGATCACGTCACCGTGCGACTGCATCACGTCCGGTGTCATCGGCATCTGCCCGAACAGCGGGTCCTGTTCCGCAGCATCGCGTTTGGCTGTCAGATAGGCGCCGGTCTCCGGACCCTCGGCGCCAGGTTCCACTGTGCCTCCGGTGGCCAGCGCCAGTAGCTGAGCGCCCAGGCAGATGCCAAGGGTCGGCGTACCCGCCTGCACGGCCGCCGCCAGCAGCGCCCTGGTGGCCGGCAGCCATGGCGCGGCCCGGTCGTCCCAGGCGGACATCGGCCCGCCCAGACAGATGACGGCGTCCACCCCGTCGAGCGACTCCGGCACCGGACGACCTTCGTCCAGACGCAGAACCTCCAGGTCGGCGCCGGCCTCGGTCAGCCACTCGCCGAGCAACTGGGGACCGTCGTGCGCGGCATGCTGCAGCATGAGGATCTTCATCGGTTCATCCCTCGAAGTCGACGATGACGGGTGCGTGGTCGGAGGCGCCTGTGCCCTTACGTTCTTCCACATCGATGGTGGCACCACGGGCCCTGGCGGCCAGCCGCGGTGAGCCGAGCACGAAATCGATCCGCATGCCCTGCTTCTTCTGGAACCTCAACTGGGTGTAGTCCCAATAGGTGAAGGTGCGCGGCTGTGAGGTGAAAGGTCTTGCCACATCGGTGAAGCCGACGTCGACCAGGGCGCGGAAGGCTGCCCGTTCCTGCGGCGTGACGTGCGTCTTACCCTCGAAGAACGCCGGCGACCAGACGTCGGCGTCGGTCGGGGCGATGTTGTAGTCACCGCAGAAGGCCATCTGCAGCCCGGGATCGGCCGCCAGCTCGGCGGCCCCGTATGCCCTCAGCGCGTCGAGCCAGGCCAGTTTGTAGAAGAAGTGCGGATGACCGATGTACCGGCCGTTCGGGATGTACACGCTGCACACCCGTACGCCGGCGCAGACGGCAGATACCGCCCGCGCCTCCGCCACCGACGGTTCGCCGAACATCGGCATCCGCGGGAAGCCCACCGTGACCGCGTCCAGGCCGACCCTGGACAACAGCGCCACCCCGTTCCACTGGTTGAGCCCGTGGTGGGCGACCCGATAGCCGAGAGCGTCAAAGGTGTCCGCCGGAAAGCTGTCGTCGCGGACCCTCGTCTCCTGCATCGCCAGGACATCCACGTCACTGCGTCGCAGGAACTCGACCACCCTGTCGACCCTGGCCCGGATGGAGTTGACGTTCCAGGTGGCGATCCGCAGGCGCGAGTTCATCCGATGACCGGCATTGCGGCGGGTGGTGCCACGAAGAACGGCAGCACCCAGTCCGGCTTTGTCTCACCGTCGATACGGACCCGCCAGCGCAGGACCTGGCCGGCCGGCAGAGGCAGCCCGTTGTTGAAGTGGATGACCACCTGGGTGCGGGCCGGCAGCGATCTCCGCGGCACCCCAGCGCCCGGAAAGGTGGGCTCCTCCACCTGCTGGCTCTGCCCGAACCGCATCACCCCACCCTCACCGGCAACGTCGTCGCCGAGGCTCACCGGGCTGCCCGTCACGTCCTCCAGAACCACCTCGAACGCATACTGCTCGTTGAACACCTCGGCCGGAAACCCGAGGGAGACCACGATCGCGAAGGTAGCGGTCGCGCCGGTGCTGTGATCGCGCCCGATGATCTGCAGACCACCGCCGATCATCTGGAGTTTGCCCAACTGGTCGGCCACCGCGTAGTCGGCCATGATCAGCGATACCGTCGCCGCCTCGTGTACCTCACTCATGTCATCGATCCTGCCAGGCTGCGCGAGCCGACAGCGAGGGAGCATCGCAGGCGAGGAGCGAGGAACGAGTGCGGCGCTGAGGAGCGAACCGAGCGGTTCGGAGGCGAGCCATGTTGCCGCGGCCGGCTGCCGGCGGCAGCTCACCGGAAGTCCCTCGACGGCGTGGCGACGATCAGATCGATGGCGGCGATCCGGTCGGCCAGCACGGAGATGGCACCACCTTCCCGTTCCACCAGCCCGCGGATCAACAGGGAGGGCGATCCTCTGGCGATCCTGCGGTGACGACTCCACAGCGCGTTCGAGCAGATGATGTTGAGCATCCCGGTTTCGTCCTCCAGGTTGATGAACACCACCCCGGACGCCGTTGCCGGGCGCTGCCGGTGCGTCACCATCCCTGCGACCAGCACCCGGGTGCCGTGTTCGACATCGAACAGCTCGGTCGCCGTCCGCACGCCGAGCTCGGCCAACCGGTCCCGGGAGTACTCGGTGGGATAGCAGTCCGTCGAGATGCCGGTGGCCCAGATGTCCGCGACGGTGAGTTCGATGTCGCTCATCCCTGGCAGCGTTGGTGCCTGCAGGCCAACGACGGTGCCGGGCAGCATGCCGTCCCGCTCGCCCGCCGCTGCGCCGGCCGCCCACAGTGCCTGCCGGCGCAGGTCTCCCCTACTTCGGGGCTCGGTGGTGCGGCCACCACCGATGCTGTCCGGATCTGCCGCGCCGCCGGAGCCCGCCGCGCGGTTCGGCCCGGTTCCGGCGGCACTGGCGAGCGAGTCCAGCGCACCCGCGGTGGCCAGCGCCTCTGCCTGTGCCGAGGTGAGGGTGACCAGCTGGGTGAGATGGTCGATGCTGAGGTAACCGCCCGCAGGCCGCAAGGTGACGATCTTCTGGGCGAGTTCGTCACCGATGGTGCGTACCTCGTCCAGGCCGAGCCGGACCGCCATCGGATGCAGGGGCGACACGTTCAGTCCCCTGGATGGCTCAGCCGGCCGCTGCAGCCCGGAATCCGGGATCCAGGGGTCATTACGTGTCACTGCCGATACCGAACCCGTGATGGATTCCGGTTCAGCACAGTCTTCGAGACCAGCACGGTCTTCGAGACCAGCACAGTCTTCGAGACCAGCACAGTCTTCGAGATCGGCACAGTAGTTGGAGGCATTGATGTCCGGCCGCAGGACGGTGACGCCGTGCCGCCGGGCGTCGGCCACCAGCGACTGCGGTGAGTAGAAGCCCATCGGCTGGGCACGCAGCAATGCGGCACAGAACGCAGCAGGGTGGTGCAGCTTGAGCCATGACGAATAGAAGACCAGCGCGGCGAAGCTGAGCGCGTGCGACTCGGCGAAGCCGAAGTTCGCGAACGCCAGCAGCCGTTCGTAGATGCGATCGGCGACGTCGCCGGTGATGCCGTGCAGCCGCGACATCCCTTCGTACAGGCGCTGTTTGAGGCTCTCCATCTTCGCGGTGGACCGCTTGGCGCCCATCGCTCTGCGCAGCTGGTCGGCTTCGCCGGCGTCGAACCCGGCGACATCGACGGCCAGCTCCATCAACTGCTCCTGGAACAGCGGGATGCCCAGCGTCTTGGCCAGCGACCGCTCCATCACCGGATGGTCGTAGGTGACGGGTTCCAACTCGTTGCGGCGGCGAATGTACGGGTGCACCGAACCGCCCTGAATAGGTCCTGGCCGGATCAGCGCCACCTCCACCACCAGGTCGTAGAACTTCCGCGGTTTGAGGCGTGGCAAGGTGGCCATCTGCGCCCTGGACTCCACCTGGAACACCCCGACCGAGTCTGCGCGCTGCAACATCTCGTACACCGCCGACTCCTCCAGATCCAGCGCGGCGAAGTCGATCTCGATACCCTCCCGCTCACGCACCAGGTCCACCGCATAGTGCAGCGCGGACAGCATGCCGAGACCGAGCAGGTCGAACTTGACCAGCCCGATGGCGGCGCAGTCGTCCTTGTCCCACTGCAGCACCGATCGGTTCTCCATCCTGGCCCACTCCACCGGGCACACCTCGGCCACCGGCCGGTCACAGATCACCATCCCGCCCGAGTGGATGGACAGGTGCCGCGGGAAGTCCTGCAGCTGCTCGGCGAGGTCGAGCACCGGCACCGGGATCGGATGCTCGCAGTCCTGGAGCTGTTGCCCGGCAAGGGGTGTCCAACCGTCGAGCTGTTTCGAATAGGCATCCTGCTGGCCAGCAGAGTGCCCCATCGCCTTGGCCATGTCCCGCACCGCCATCCGTGGCCGGAAGGTATTCACGTTGGCCACCTGCGCCGCATGATCGCGGCCGTACTTCTGGTACACGTACTGGATCACCTCCTCCCGGCGGTCGGACTCGATGTCGACATCGATGTCGGGTGGCCCGTCACGCTCCGGCGCCAGGAACCGTTCGAAGAGCAACTGGTAGCGCACCGCATCCACCGCGGTGATGCCGAGCGCATAGCAAACGGCCGAGTTGGCGGCGCTACCTCTTCCCTGACAGAGGATGTCGTTGTCCCGGCAGAACTTCACGATGTCGTTCACGATCAGGAAGTACCCGGGAAAGTCGAGGTCGGCGATGACCCGCAGTTCCTTGTCAATCTGCTGGTATGCCTTGGGGTCGTTCGCCCGCCGGCCGTAACGACGCTCCGCGCCCGCCATGGTGAGAGTGCGCAGATGGCTGTTCTCGTTCTCTCCAGGTGGCACGTCGTAGGGCGGCAGATTGGGTGCGATCAGGGTCAGGTCGAACGCACACTGCTCGCCGATCGCGGCGGCAGTGGGAACGGCATCGGGATGACGGGCGAACAACGCCGCCATCTCGGGCCCTGACCGCAGGTGCGCACCTGGACCGGCGGGAAGGTAAGGATCGGCCTCGTCCAGGCTGCGACGGGATCGGACGGCAGCCATCGCCGCACCCAGCCGGTTCGCGCTGGGTGCCGCGTAGTGCGCACCGGTGGTGGCGATCAGCGGAAGCTGCAGCCCGGCCGCCAGCACGGCCAGCAGGTCGTTGTCCTCGTCGTCGGTGGGTGCGGTGGAGCTGGTCAACTCGACCACCACGTTGCCGGCGCCGAACCGATCCATCAAGCGCCGCAACGCCTGCCGGGCACCGAGCGGGCCATGCGCGGCCAGCGCGCGCCGCACGCTGCCCTTGCGGCACCCGGTGAGGACCAGCCAATGATCGCCGCCGGCGTTCGCCAGGGCGTCGAGATCGTAGAGGGGGCGCCCTTTCTCTCCACCGTTCAGGTGCGCCCTGCTGATCTGCCTTGACAGTCGCCGGTAGCCTTCCTGTCCCCGCGCCAGGATCAGCAGATGCTCACCCACCGGGTCGGGGACGCCGAGCTGCGGCTCGGGCAGACCGATCGAGAGTTCCGACCCGTACAGGGTTCTCAGCCCGGTGCCGGCTGCCGCCTCGGCGAATCTGACCACCCCGTAGAAGCCGTCGTGATCGGTGAGGGCCAGACCGTCCAGACCCAGCCGCACCGCTTCGGCGACCAGTTGCTCGGGACTGGACGACCCGTCGAGAAAGCTGAACGCCGAGTGTGCATGCAATTCGGCGTACGGAACACGCACCCCGGTCCGGCCGGCCGTCCGCTCCACCGGATCCACCGGTTTCCGGAAGTCCTGGCGATGCGCGGATACCGGACCGAGCAGATCGGGATGCGGGCGCTGGAGATCGGCGGCAGCGGCACCACCTCCGGCCGGACCGCGCCCGGGCAGCGGAGGGTGTCCGGAGAGCGCCCGTTCCAGCTCCGACCACGGGACGTTCGGGTTGGACCAGCCCATCAGTCGTACACCCCCTCGACCTGCCACCACCCGGTCGCACCGGCCTCACCGGCCCCCGGCAGATACCTGAGCAGCACCGCCGGCCCCGGATCGCAGAGGATCTGCATCCGGGCCGAGAACCGCGGCGCCGCCGTCACCAGTTGCTCGGGCGGAACATGTGGCTCCCACCACCGTTCGTCGATCAGCCATGGCCCTGCCCAACCAGTGACCCGGTGGGAGCCAAGGCGCCCGGGCGCCGAGCTGAGCACTCCACGGGCCGTCACCCGCACCGCCGCCCCGTCCTGATCGACCAGTTCGACGGGGCGCCGACCGAGCGCAGCCGGATCGATGAGCCTGGTCGGTGACGGAGCCGGCAGCGCGCCCGGCCACGGCGCGGAAGGGTCGCGAGCAGGTGTTCGCTCGTCCCCCCAGCAGACCATGGTGATGCGGTCGGCCGGCGATCTGCCGCCGGAGAGTACCGGGGACAACACGGATTCCGGTCCGAGCAGCCCCTGCACCCTGGCGAAGGCCCAGCCCGCCCGGTGATCGTCCTCGCCGTCGGATCCCCACAACCCGTACTGCACCCGGCCGGCGTCGACAGCCTCCACCGGTGTCAGCGTCAGCGCGACGATGGCTCCCGGCCCGTGACGATCGAAGGCCCCCTCCTGATCGAAGGCACCGTCATGATCGAAAGAACTGTCGGTGTGGTCCACTGCGATCCCCGACGTCGCGGCGGTGCCGTACCTGCGGCCGGCAGTGAGCCAGCCGTCCAGTTGCCAGCGCAGCCGGTCGGCGGTGGCGGCCGGGGACAGCGGCCGGGCCGCCCGCCAGATCCGGCTGAGGGTGTTGCCCCGGGTGGTGCGAGCGGTGATCGACAACCTGGTGCAGGCCAGCCCTGCGTCGGCGAGCCGGGAATGGAACCGCTCGGCCAGTGCCCGACCGAGGAACGCGGCGGTATCGACGCGATCCAGTGGCGGGTCGCAGAGCTGTTCGATGGCCAGATCCTCCGGGATGTGACGCCGTGACACTCCCCGCTCGGCCAAGCCCCTTGCCAGCCGGTGGGCGACCAGCGCATCGGTGCCGAACCTGGTGGCGACCCGTTCTTCCGGCAGTGCCGCGAAGGCGCCGACCGTGGTGATGCCAAGCCGGATCAGCAGGTCGACCAGATCCGCCCGCTCCGGCGGGGCGATCGCCGGTTCCCTGGCCAACTCGACGATGGGTAGGCCCGCGCAGAACTCCCGGTCGCCGCCCTCGGGCACGATCCGCTGCTGCCGAGCGGCCAGCACCGCCACTGCCAGCACGTCGGCGATGCCTATCCTGGCCTCGACATCCAGTGCCTCGATGACGTCGATGATCTTTTCGGCGGCAGCCTCCTCGCTGCCGAAGTACCGTCGTGGGCCACGGACCGGGCAGCCGATCATCCCCGGCCGCAGCACTTCGACACCGGGCGCCACCGCCTCTACTGCTGCCACCACCGGTTCGAACAGCCGCCCGGCAACATCGTGATCGACCGGTAGCACCAGCAGCTCCGGACAGCGGGACTGCGCCTCCCGTCGGCGCATACCGACCCGGATGCCCTCGACCCTGGCTGCGGCGGTACACGCCTGGACCCGATTGGCGTGGCAGACCGCCACCGGTCCGGTCGCCGGCTTACGGACCTGCCGGGCGGCGGCCACCGCCGGCCAGTCGGGGCACCAGATCACCAGTGAGCGGGATCGGGCTGTCCCACCCTCAACCCGGCGATCGCTCGGTGTGCTGAGCCTCGGTGTGCTGAGCCTCGGTGTGCTGATCTTCGATGCGCTGATCTTCGATGTGCTGACCACCGCGACATTCTATAGAACACGTGTTCGATACGCCAGACCGGCATCGTCGCGGCCCCGCCGAGGAATGCGCCACCATCGGCTCGGGTACCGCCGATGCGGTACACCGGCATCGACCATGACCAGGAAGGGGGCCCCGGATGACGCGACGCCGGCGGCTGCTCGCTCCATGAGCGCCCCGTGACACGTCCCGGTGGGCAGCTGAGGCGAGTACTCAGGCCACCGTCAGCAGGCTGGTGCCGGAGAACGCGAACAGCAGCACGTCGATGGCGGCGCCGATGACCAGCGCGCTGAACAGCAGCCGATCCCCGGGGCCGCGGCGCAGGCCGCTCACCCCAGCCAGCGCGACGAGCAGCCCGAAGGCGATCCAGCGCCATACCGGCGCATGGCCGGGCGGTCCCAGCAACAACACCACGGCCACACCGAGCACCAGCACCATCGCGACATTCGCCGACCGGCCGGCTCCCCACCGGTGCGGTAAGCCGCGGATCCCATTGGCCGCATCCTGCCGCAGGTCCGGCAGCACATTGAGCAGATGGGCGGAGACCCCGAGCATGGCGCCGGCGGCCATCGCCCACCAGGCGGGCAAGGGGTGGCCGGCCAGGGCCAGCGTCGCCGTGGCCGGGAGCACCCCGAAGGCCACCGCATACGGCAGGAACGACAGCACGGTCGAGCGCACGCCGACGTTGTACGCCCAGCCGCACCCGACGATCAGCAGCGCTGCCAGCCCCGCCCGGCCACCGAGTACGGCGGACAGCACCACCGTCGCCACCAGGGCAAAGGCGGTGGCCAGCACGGCGAGGTTCCGATCGACGCCGCCGACAGCCAGCGGCTTGTCCGTCCTGCCCACCCGCCGATCCCGGTCCGCATCGATCACATCGTTGGACCAGCCGATGGACAGCTGCCCGGTGAAGATGGCGGCGACCAGCAGACCGGCGGTGCCGGCCGTCAGCCCCACCGAGATCGCCAGGGCGGCGCTGATCACCGTCACTGCGAGGGTGGGCAACGGGTGGCACGCCATCAGCAGACCACGGACCCTGGACAGACCACGGACTCTGGACACCCCCCGATGCTAGGCAACGGACCGGATCATCGCTTCGGTGCCGGCCGGGACAGGATCGGCGACCTCTGCCCCGCTTCTGGCCGCGCACCTCGCCAGCCGGGCGCCGATACGGTGGCGGAATGACCACCATCGCCGCCGTGCACAGTGTGGTTCCGCCGCACCGATATCCGCAGGCGGTGCTGACGGCCGCCTTCGCCGAACTGTGCCTGCCGGACGGCGACCAGCTCGGGCTGCTGAAACGCCTGCACGGCAATGCCCGGGTGGATTTCCGGCATCTCGCGCTTCCGATCGAGCGCTACCCGGAGCTCACCGATTTCGGCAAGAGCAACGATGCCTACCTGCAGTGCGCCGTCGAACTGGGCATCCAGGCCGTGCAGGGTGCCCTGGAGGCGGCTGGGATTGCCGCCGGCGAGGTGGACATGGTCATGTCGACGACCATCACCGGGGTGGCGGTGCCGTCGCTCGAGGCTCGGATCGCCCGCCGGATCGGGCTGCGGCCTGATGTGGTGCGGATACCGATGTTCGGCCTGGGATGCGTCGCCGGTGCGGCCGGCGTTGCCCGCCTGCATGACTACCTGACCGCCCACCCGGATCAGGTGGCCATCCTGCTGTCCGTCGAGCTCTGCTCACTCACCATCCAGCGCGACGACCGGTCGGTGCCGAACCTGGTGGCCAGCGGGCTGTTCGGCGACGGCGCCGCTGCCGTCGTCGCCATCGGCGCGGATCGCGCCGAGCGTGCCGACACCCTGGACGGGTCGGCGGGCGTCAGGGGTCCCGAGGTGATGGCGGCCCGCAGCCATCTGTACCCGGACACCGATCGGGCGATGGGCTGGGACGTGGTCCCGGCCGGGCTGCGGATCGTCCTGGACGCCAGCGTCCCGGCGCTGGTCGGGCAGTACGTCGGGCCGGACATGCGCTCGTTCCTGTCGGACAACGACCTGAGCATCGACGACGTGGCCGCCTGGGTGTCACATCCCGGCGGTCCCAAGGTGATCGAAGCGATCACCGAGGCGCTGGGACTGCCGGCCTCCGCCATGCAGTTGACCTGGCGGTCACTGTCCCAGGTCGGCAACCTCTCGTCGTCCTCGGTGCTGCACGTACTGGCCGACACCCTGCGCGAGCAGCGGCCACCGCCGGGCAGCCCAGGCGTGATGATGGCCCTGGGCCCGGGTTTCTGCTCCGAGTTCGTGCTGCTGCGCTGGTGACCGGATGACGAAATGATCGCCTACCTGGTGCTGCTGATCGCCGTCGGCCTGGAACGTCTCGCCGAGCTGGTGGTCAGCAAGCGGAACCTGCGGTGGAGTCTTGCCCGTGGCGGCGTCGAGGTGGGCGCCGGTCATTATCCGGCGATGGTGGCCCTGCATTCGTTGCTGCTGATCGGTTGCGCGGTAGAGGTTCTCACTCTGCATCGACCGTTCGTACCGGTACTCGGATGGCCGATGTTCGGCCTGGTGGTGGCCGGTCAGGCGCTGCGCTGGTGGTGCATCCGGACGCTGGGCAGGCAGTGGAACACCCGCATCGTGATCACCCCAGGTCTGCCACTGGTCCGCTCCGGACCCTATCGGCTGATGCGGCACCCGAACTACCTGGCGGTGGTGGTCGAAGGTGTCGCACTGCCGCTGGTGCACACGGCGTGGCTCACCGCGACGATCTTCGCCGTCTGCAACGCCGCGCTGCTGAGGGTGCGGCTCCGCGCCGAGAACGCCGCACTGGCAACGGTTTCCGGATGATCGATCTGGTGGTCGCCGGAGCCGGTCCGGCCGGCCTGTTCACCGCGCTGTTCGCCCGGGAGGCCGGTCTGACGGTGAGGGTGGTCGAGCCCCGCCGGCCGCCGATCGACAAGGCCTGCGGCGAGGGGCTGATGCCGGGGGCGGTACGGATACTGGGCCAGGTCGGGGTGCATCTCGGCCGGGATGTCGCGGGGCAGCCGTTCGGCGGGATCCGCTACCTCGACCGCGGCCGGACCGCCGAGTCCCGCTTCCGCTCCGGTGCGGGTTGGGGTGTGCGCCGGGATGCGCTCCAGGCGGCGCTCTTTCGCGCGGCCGTTGGCCGCGGGGTGGAGATGGTCACCGGGATCGTCGACTCCGTCGAACAGAACGCCGCGACGGTGACCGCCGCCGGAATCACCTCGCGCTATCTGGTGGCCGCGGACGGCCTGCACTCGCCGATCCGGCGACTGCTGGGTTTGCAGCTGCCAGAGGTCGGGCCGCCGCGCTGGGGACTGCGCAGGCACGTCCGCATCGCCCCGTGGGCGGATGTGGTCGAGGTGTACTGGTCGAGGTCCTCCGAGGCCTACCTGACCCCGATCGGTCCGCAAGAGGTGTCGGTGGCGCTGCTCACCGGCGCCAGGGCTCCCTTCCACGATCAGCTGGCCGCCTTCCCGGAGCTGGCGGCGAGGCTGGACGGCTGCGACGGTGATGACGTCCGGGGCGCCGGTCCGCTGCGCCAGCGGGTGAGCAGCCGGGTGGCCGGGCGGGTGTTGTTGGTGGGCGACGCCGCCGGCTATGTCGATGCGCTGACCGGCGAGGGCATCGACATCGCCGCCCGCTCGGCCAGGGAGCTCGTCCGCTGTGTGCTGACCGAGCGGCCGGCCGACTACGAACGAGCGTGGTCAAGGGTGACGCGCCGGTACCGGTACCTCACCTCGGCACTGCTGGTGGCCGGCCGCCGGGAACGGCTGCGCCGGCATCTGGTGGGAGCCGCCTCCCGGTGTCCAGTGGTGTTCGACCTCGCCGTCGGTCAGCTCACCAGGTGAGGCGGTCAGACCGCCGATGCCGGCGCCTGCTCGATCGGCACGATCGGGATTCCGGACGACGCAGCAGCAGTGGGTACGACGGTGCCGTCACGCCGTCCGGCCAGCAGGATGGTGCCCTGCCTGCGGTGGCCACCGGCGCGTCGACCGCCGACGCTGACGGTGAGTTCCCGATCACGCAGCCGGCCGTGTCCCCGGCCGATTCCCATCCATCCGGTGTGCCGGGCGGTGAGCACCAGATCTGCGCCCGGCCACTGCCCGGCGATCAGCAACACGGCACCGTGCTGCCGCAGCCGGCCGGAAAGAACCCGCAGCCGGGATGGGGTGACCATCGGACCACGCGGTGCACCCGCCGCGATCAGATCGACACCGTCGGCAAGCACCGAAAGCACATGCAGTACATCCGGTCCGGCGTCCGGTACCACCACCAGGCGCTCCAGATCGACACCAAGCTCGGCGGCGGCCAGCAGACCGATGCCCGGCAGGCCGACCAGCGCAGACCAGCGCCGCTCCGGGCCGGCCAACAAGCTCAGCAACAGGCTGGACGCTCCACCGGAACCGAGCCTCGCGTCGATCTGACTGTCGTCGGAACCGCGGTTGTCCCGGCCGCCGTTGTCGATACCGTCAGCCACCACACTGATCATCCTGCCCCTGGGCAGACCTCCACGGGGAAGCAGATCCGCCAACGGCCCGGAGACCGGTAACACCTCGCTCGTCCAGCGAGCAGCGGTGCCCATCGATGCAGGGCCGGTGGGAGCTGTGACTGACGAGCGGCGCTCAGCGGTCGCGATTGAGAATTCGAACAGGGCCGCCGGCCCGGTGCTGGATCCGGTCGCCCCGACAGCTGTGGGCCGAGCGGTCGGCACCGCACTTTCCGACGGCACCGCACTTCCCGACGGCACCGCACTTCCTGGCAGCGACGTGGCATCCGGAGCAGTTGCCGGCCGGACAGTGGCCGGCAGTCCGGCAGCCATCCGAGTGTCATCGATCCGGCGGCGCAGATCAGCCAGTACCTGCTCCCTGCCCGGAACCGGCGGCGCCGTTCCTTCAGGGGACGGTGACGTCGCGGGGAGTGTGGCCTGGCTGTCGAACACCTGTTCGATACTAGAGGGAGCGCACCCATCGCCACAACACTTCGGCGCCGGCATCCCCCGACTTCTCCGGATGGAACTGGGTCGCCGACAGCGGCCCGTTCTCCACGGCAGCGACGAACCGGTCGCCGGCGTGCTCGGCCCAGGTCACCGCCGGTGCCGGGAACGGGTCGTGCACCTCGAGTTCCCACCGCCGGACCGCGTAGGAGTGCACGAAGTAGAAGCGGGTGTCCGGATCCATCCCGGCGAACAACGCCGTTCCCTTCCCCGCTCGCACGGTGTTCCAACCCATGTGCGGCACCACCGGCGCCTGCAGCCGCTCGACAACCCCTGGCCACTCACCGACCCCGTCGCTCTGCACGCCGTGCTCGACGCCCTTGTCGAACAGGATCTGCATCCCGACGCAGATCCCGAGCACCGACCGGGCTCCGGCCACCCGGCGCCCGATGATCCGATCGCCTCGCACCCCGCGCAACCCCGCCATGCACGCGGCATAGGCGCCGACACCCGGCACGACGAGTCCGTCGGCATTCAGCGCGGCGTCGAAATCGGCGGTCACCTCGATCCGGGCGCCGGTGCGGGCCAGCGCCCGCCGTGCGGAAGCAATGTTGCCGGACCCGTAGTCCAGCAGCACCACCTTCGGGGATCCCGTCACACCGTCACCGTCACCGTCACCGTCACCGTCGCCGCTGACCGCTCCGCCGATCGCCGGCGCGCGGCAACCGCAACCGCAGCCGCAGCCGCAGCCGCAGCCGCGATCACAGGGTGCCCTTCGTCGACGGGATACCGGCGACCCGCGGATCGGGCTCGACGGCCGCCCGTAACGCGCGGGCGATCGCCTTGTACTGGGCTTCGCAGATGTGGTGCGGGTCGCGGCCGTAGAGCACCCTGACGTGCAGCGCGATCTTCGCGTGGAAGGCCAGCGAATCGAAGACGTGCCGGTTCAGCACCACCGGATAGTTGCCGCCGACAGTGATGCCCAGCACGCCGTCCGGCTCACCGGTGTGCACGCTGAACGGCCGACCCGACAGGTCGACCGCGGCGTGCGCCAGGGTTTCGTCCATCGGGACGAAAGCATCGCCGAACCTCCGGATGCCTGCTTTGTCCCCCAACGCTTCTGCCACCGCCTGGCCGAGCACGATGGCCACATCCTCGACGGTGTGGTGCGCGTCGACATCGATGTCACCGGTGGCCTGCACAGCCAGATCGAACGATCCGTGCACTGCGAAGGCGGTGAGCATGTGGTCGTAGAACCGCACACCGGTGGTGATCTCCACCTCGCCGCTGCCATCGAGGTTCAGCTCGACCCGCACCGTGGATTCCGAAGTGGACCGCTCTATCCGCGCGGTGCGCGGCTGCTCAGACCTGCTCATTGCATCTCCGTCCGCATTGCCTTCGCCCTGGCCAGGAATCGGTTGTTCTGCTCCGGGGTGCCGATGGTCACCCGCAGATGTCCGGGAATACCGACGTCCCGCAGGAGGATCCCGGCGGCCAGGAATCGATGCCAGGCAGCCGGCGCATCACCGCCGGCGGCGGTATCCCCATCCACGGAAGCCCGATCGCCGAACCCGCCGAACAGCAGGAAGTTCGCCTGGGAATCGACGACGTGATACCCGCCGCCCTGCAGGGTCTTCGCCACCCGGATGCGTTCGGAGATCAGCGCCGCGACAGTCGCCAGGGTGTCGTCGGCGTGCCGGAGCGCCGCGAGCGCAGCAGCCTGGGTAATGGCAGAAAGGTGATACGGCAGACGCACCAACAACAATGCGTCGATCACCGCCGGAGCCGCCGCCAGGTAGCCGAGTCGGCCACCGGCGAACGCGAATGCCTTGGACATGGTGCGCACCACCACCACCTGCGCCGGGAAGTCCTCGACCAACGACACCGCGCTGGCGGCCGAGGAGAACTCGGCGTAGGCCTCGTCGATCACCACGATGCCGGGCGCCGCCTGCACCAATGAGCGGATGTCGCCCAGTGTCAGAGCTCCACCGGTCGGGTTGTTGGGCGTGGTCAGGAACAGCAGATCCGGCTGCTCAGCGGCGACCCGGAGGGCAGCGGACGGCACGTCGACACCGAAGTCGGCGTTCCGAGGGCAGCGGATCCACGCTGTCCTGGTGCCGGTGGCGATGATCGGGTGCATCGAGTAGGACGGTTCGAACCCCAGTGCCTGCCGCCCTGGTCCGCCGAACGCCTGCAACAGCTGCTGCAGGATCTCGTTGGATCCGTTGGCCGCCCACAGGTTCGAGACTGTCAAGGGCACGCCCGTGCTGCGGGCGAGGTAGTCGGCCAACGCGGTACGCAGTTCGACTGCATCCCGTTCCGGATACCGGTTCAGGCCGGTCGCCGCCTCGGCGACCGACCTGGCAAGATCGTCCACCAGCGCGGCCGACGGCGGGTATGGGTTCTCGTTGGTGTTGGCCGGCACCGTGACGGCCAGTTGGGGTGCGCCGTATGGCTTGCGACCGACCAGGTCGCTGCGTAGCGGAAGGTCGCCGATGGACACGGAGTCACCGATGGTCACGACCGGAACCTCACGCTGACGGCATCCCCGTGTGCCGGCAGGTTCTCCGCTTCGGACAACACCACGACAGCCGGCGCCACCTCGGCAAGCGCAATCCGGGTGTACTCGATCACCTGTACAGACTTCAAGAAGGTCGTGGTGTTCAGACCCGAGGAGAAGCGCGCACCGCCGGACGTGGGCAGCACGTGGTTGGAACCGGCGCAGTAATCGCCGAGGGACACGGGCGAGAACGGTCCGACGAAGACGGCCCCCGCGTTGCGGATCCGCATCGCCACCCGATGTGCATCGACGGTGTGGATCTCCAGGTGTTCGGCCGCGTAACTGTCGGCGACAGCGACGGCCTCCTCGATCGATGCCACCAGGACGGTGCCGGACTGAGGTCCGGTCAGCGCGGTGCGGACCCGGTCCCGGTGCCGGGTGGCTGCGACCAGATCCGGCAACAACGCATCGACCTTGTCGGCCAGTTCGACGCTGGTGGTGATCAGCACCGACGCCGCGTGCGGATCGTGCTCGGCCTGCGAGATCAGATCGGCGGCGACGTACAGCGGATCTGCGGAATCGTCGGCGAGCACGGCAATCTCGGTCGGACCGGCCTCCGAATCGATGGCGACGATCCCGCGCAGGGCCCGCTTGGCCGCGGTGACGTAGACGTTGCCCGGACCGGTGATCACATCGACCGGATGGACTGTCGTCGGGTATCCGGCAGCATCGACGCCCTTGGCGCCGTACCCCAGCAGCGCGATGGCCTGGGCTCCGCCGGCGGCGTAGACCTCGCTGACGCCGAGCAGCGCGCAGGCGGCGAGCACCGTCGGATCCGGCCACCCGTCGTTGCTGCGCTGCGGTGGAGAGCAGACGGCGATCTGCGTCACGCCCGCCACCCTGGCCGGCACCACGTTCATCACCACACTGGACGGATACATCGCCAGGCCGCCGGGGACGTACAGACCGACCCGATCCACCGGGATCCACCGTTGGTGCACGACCGCGCCCGCGGCGATGCGGATCCGCGACTCCACCGGCAGCTGTGCCCGATGTCCACGCTCGACCCGATCCATCGACTCGTTGAGTGCCGCACGCAGGCCCGGTTCAAGGCCCTCAAGGGCGCCGAGGATCACCGCCTCCGGCACTCTGACGGACGCCGGGCGGACGCCGTCGAACTTCTCCCCGGCCTCGAGTACGGCATCGATCCCCCGGTCGCGGACGTCGACGAGGATGCCGGCGACGGCTTCGTCCGCTGCCGCCGCCGCTGCCGTCGCCCGCGGCAGCGCAGCACGCACATCGCCGATCCCGGCGGTGAGGTCGATTCGTTGCAGCATGACGCCCTGGTGGTCGTTGATCGGCAGGTGTACCCACCCAGCGTAAGGGCGAGCCGGTCGCGGTTTCCCTACCGGTGCCCGATCAACGAGCGAGACCGACGTGCCGACGGCCGACCCGGCGACCGCTGCCTCACCGCTCCGGCCAGCCGCGATGCCGTTGCCACTCGTCGGCCAGGATAGCCATCATGATCTCGTCGGTGTACTCACCGTCGAATCGGAAGGCGTCTCTGCGGACACCCTCGACGACAAAGCCGACCTTGTCGTAGACCCGCTTCCCGCGCGGGTTGAAGGCGTAGACATCCAGGCTGATCCGGTGCAGGCCAAGCTGCTCGAATCCGTATCCCAGGATCAGCCGAGCGGCTTCGGTTCCCAGACCCCGCCCGCGGCCGGCCGCCCCGATCAGCGTGCGAAAGTTGCAGCTGTTGGCACCGGCGTCGAACTCGTTGAGGACCACCTCGCCGACCAGCTCGCCGGTCGCGTTGTCCACGACGGCGAGGTCGAGCCGATCGTCCTGGTCAGATCTGCTGCCGTACCAGTCGGTCGTCTTCTGGTCCGGCTCCTTCGGGAACGATGCCGCCTGCTCGCTGGTGGTGACGCTCGCCGTGAGCTTCAGCAGCTCGGGATCGGCGAAGATCTTGGCCATCGTCACAGCGTCCTGGCGGACGCACGGCCGCAGCGTGACCAGTTCGCCGACCAGAGTGGGCTTGGTCGACCAACGGGACGGTTCGGTGGGTTGGGCGGCGCTCACCCGAGAACGGTACCCAGGCTGCTCAACCGGTTTAATGTCGCCGCAGGAGCTTGGCCGGCTTGCATCGGTTGCTGTAACAACTAGTATGTACAGCATGCCGACCAGAGACAGCCAACAGGCCGACTCCGATGCGCGGGAGCGACTGCTCGCCGGGACCCGGGAATTGCTGTGGGAGCGCGGTTATGCGGCGATGAGCCCGAGCGCGATCATGCAGCGTTCCGGTGTCGGTCAGGGCTCGATGTATCACCACTTCTCCGGCAAGCAGGAGCTGGCGGTGGCGGCGTTCAGCGCTGCCGCGAAGGAGACTCTCGCCGGTGCCGAAAAGGTCCTGCAGGGTCCGGGTTCGGCTCCGGAACGAATCCGCGGCTACCTGCTCCGGCACCGCGACGTGCTGCGCGGCTGCCCGGTCGGGCGGATGGCCCAGGACGCCGACGTGATCGCCATCGATCCGCTCCACGAGTTGCTCCGTGACGTCTTCACCCGGATGCGCGCGGTGGTGAGGAAAGTCATCGACGAGGGCAGGGACGCAGGAGAATTCCCGAGCACCCTGGACGCGCCCGAACTGGCCGACACCGTGCTCGCCGTCGTTCAGGGCGGCTATGTGCTGGCGCGGGCGCAGGGTCAGCCGGCGCCGTTCAATCGCGCGGTGCGCGGCGCAGCGGCATTGATCGACCTCGTCGGACAGCAGCAGCGACCGTGACATCGTCGATTTCACCCCGAGCCCCTTCGACCGGGAGGACCCGCGCTTCTCCGGCGCGGTGAGCGGTGTCGACCACATCCCGGACTCCGACCAGCGACTGCACGCCTTCCTGGTCTCGTTCGAATCGGACTCCAGGACGGCGTGGCATTCGCACGCCAGGGGACAGCTGCTGATCTGTACCGCAGGACGTGGAGCGGTCGGAACCAGGGACGGCACGGTTCTGCTGCTGGAGCCGGGAGTGGCCGTCTGGACGGAGCCCGGCGAGCAGCACTGGCACGGCGCTGCAGCGGACAGCACCATGACCCACGTGGCCGTGCAGACCAGAGAACCCGGCGAGACCGAAGTGGCGTGGCTGGAACCGGTACCCGGCCAACAATCGAGAGGGAGCGGACGTGACTGAGAACAGCTGGATGATGCAGTACCCGATCACCCTGCCGCGCGACTACGACATGCAGATCATCCGGGACAGGGTTTGCAGCGCAGGGTCAGTGCTCGACGGCCGGAAAGGTCTGCTGTTCAAGGCATACGGCATCCGCGAGCACGGCGTTGACGGCTCCCCGGTCAACCAGTACGCGCCGTTCTACGTCTGGTCGTCGGCGTCGGCCGCTGCTGAGTTCCTGGCCGGCGAGCGCGCGCTGTTCCCCCGCGTCATCGAATCGTTCGGGCGCCCCCGGATCCGTACCTGGCTGCCGGTCGCCGGTAGGAAGGGGCCACTGTCCGGAGAGGATGTCTCGACGGCCACCCACTGGCTTCGGCGGCTGCCGGCGGCCGAGGATCTGATCAAGGCATCCAGCCGACTCGCCGAGGACGTCGCTGCCCTGTCTGCGCTGCCGATCGTGCACCGCGCCGTCGCCGGCATCGACCCGAACACCTGGGAGGCAACGCTGTTCGTCACCTCGGCATCCCGGTTGCCGGATCAGGACGGCGGCGGCGAGGGTGACGGGGTGACGACAGATCGCTTCCAGGTGCTGCACCTGAGCGAAGGGGCTGCCCGATGACGGTTCGCATTGGCTCGCTGATCGGTGCCGCAGGAACGGCTCGTGCGGACACCGGCCGCAGGTCACCCGCCGGCCAGATCCATTCCCAGATCCAGCGTCGGGGCGGAGTGGGTGAGCGCACCGACCGACAGATAGTCCACGCCGGTGCCGGCAACGGCCCGGGCCTGATCCAGGCAGAGGTTTCCCGACGACTCCAGCTCGACGTCGCAGTGCCGAGACCGGGTCCGGCGCACAGCCTCCGCGGTGTCGGGTACCGAGAAGTTGTCCAGCAGCACCAGCTTCGCACCGGCCGCCAGTGCCTCGTCGAGCTGGTCAAGGGTGTCGACCTCGACCTCAATGGTGAGGTCGGGGCGTCCCTGCAGTGCGGCCGCCGCCCTGACCGCCTGGATGGCGGCGGTCACCGAACCGGCGGCCAGTACATGGTTGTCCTTGATCAGGGCGGCGTCGCCCAGGCTCATCCGGTGATTGACGCCGCCGCCGCAGCTGACGGCGTATTTCTCCAGCGCCCGCAGGCCGGGCAGCGTCTTGCGGGTGTCCCGAATCTGCGCGCCGGTGCCGGCGACGGCGTCCACCCAGGATCTGGTCAGGGTGGCGATGCCGGACAGATGCGTGAGCAAGTTCAGCGCTGTTCGCTCGGCGGTCAGCAGACCACGGGTCGGACCGTACACCACCAGAGCCGGCCGGCCGGGAATCAAGAGGCTTCCATCCGCCGACACCTGCTGCAGTACCAGCGAATCGCCCACCACCCGGCGGAACACCGCGACGGCAGCGTCGACCCCGGCCAGCACACCCGGCTCCCGCGGCACCAGGGCGGCGACGGCGGTCGCCGCAGCCGGAACCGTCGCTTCCGTGGTGACGTCCGGACCGTCGGCAAGATCTTCGGCGAGCGCGGAGTCGATCACCCTGTCCAGCTGGCCGGTGTGCATGGTCGAGGTCATGAGGCCACCGCCCGCCGGAGATCGCCGACCACCAGCACGTCGTCGACCAGCGACATGGTCACCTGTTGCGCCCAGTCGAGCGTTCGTTCTGGATGATCGAGCCGGACATGGCAGCCTCGTGATTCCGTGCGAACCAAGGCTGCGGTGACCACCGCCCGGGCAACCAGTGTCAGGTTCGCGACCTCGACGGCGTCCCGGGTGACGTCCGCACCGGTGGCCGCAACCAGCCGCGGGAACTCGACGGCCGACAGACCGGTCGGGGTACGGCCGATGCCGACGTGCTCGCTCATCTCCCGCTGCAGCGTGTCCCTGGCTTCCGGGTTCCCCACCATCGGCACCGGGATGCGGACCGGATCGGTGGCCCGGCCCGGCCTGTCGATGACGGCTGCCGCCGTCCTCTCCCCCATCACCAGTCCCTCCAGCAGAGAGTTGGAGGCCAGCCGATTGGCACCGTGAAGGCCGGTGCGGGCGACCTCGCCGACGGCGTACAGACCGGGGACCGTTGTCCTGCCGTCCAGATCGGTGTCCACGCCGCCGCACTGGTAGTGGGCGGCCGGAGCCACCGGTATGGGCTGCCGGGTCGGGTCGATGCCGGCAGCCGTGCAGGAGGCGGTGACGGTCGGGAACCGGCGGCCGAAGTCCTCGATGTGGGTGGCATCTAGGAAGACGTGATCCGCGATGCCACCGGGGTTCTCCGCCATCCGGCGGGTGATCGCCAACGCGACCACATCTCGCGGTGCGAGGTCCGCCATCGGATGAACACCGGTCATCAGCCGCCGCCCGGTGCCGTCCACCAGAACCGCGCCGGCGCCGCGAACGGCCTCGCTGACCAGCGGCCGGCGGCCCCGAGCGCTCTCCGGCGTGAACAGGACCGTCGGATGGAACTGGATGAACTCGATGTCCGCCACCTCTGCCCCAGCCCTCAGGGCCATCGCCACGCCGTCGGCGGTGGCTACCGACGGATTGGTGGTCGCAGCGAACAGATGCCCGCCGCCACCGGTAGCCAGCACGACGGATCCCGCGCGTACCAGCCCCACCCGGCCATCGGCATCCAGAACCGTGATGCCACAGGTTTTCCCGGAGAGGTCCCTGACAACGTCCAGACCCAGATGGCCGGTCAGGATCGCCGGAAGCCCCGGCATGCTGAGCAGCGCCCGCTGCACTTCCGCGCCGGTTGCGTCCCCCCCGGAGTGAATGATCCGATCCGCATGGTGGCCGCCCTCGCGGGTGCGCAGCAAGCCGGTCGCTGCGGCGTCGAACACCGCTCCCCGGCTGCGCAGGCGGGCGACAGCGGCCGGTCCTTCCGTGAGGATGGCGGCGGCCGCGACCGGGTCGGTCAGGCCGGCGCCGGCCACCAGGGTGTCCTGCAGGTGGGCGGCCACCGTGTCCCCGGACGCAGCGTCCACCACGGCGATTCCGCCTTGGGCCCACCCGGTGCTCCCGGACTCGGGGGCCTGCTTGCTGATCACCAGCACCCGCACCCCGGCTTGCGCGCAGTCGTGGGCAGCGGTCAGGCCAGCAACGCCTGAACCCAGCACCACGACGTCGGCGGTCGCCTCCCACACGATGCCGTTCGGGCTGTTCATTCGCCGCCGCCAGGCTGGCCGATTGCGATCATCCGCTGCACCGAAGCCCTGGCCCGGTCGGCGATCTCCGATGCGACCTGCACCTCGTCCTTGCCTTCGCGCAGGCTGCGCAGCAGCTTGTCCGGAGTGATCATCTTCATGTAACGGCAGGACGCACGTTCGTTGACCGCCCGGAAGTCGACTCCCGGTGCGGACTTGCGCAGCTGGTGGAGCATCCCGATCTCGGTGGCCACCAGCACCGGGGCGGTCGAACCCGACATCGCCTTCTGCCGAGCGGCCTTCACCATGTCGCCGGTGGATAGGATCTTCACCCGGTCGGCGGGCACCGCGCCGGTTCCGGCCAGATACAGCGCGCTGGTCGCGCAGCCGCACTCCGGGTGCACGTACAGTTCGGAATCCGGTTCTGCGGCGGCCTTCTCGGCCAGCTCTGCGCCGTTGATACCGGCATGAACGTGGCACTCACCACCCCACACCTTGATGTTGTCCCGGCCGAGAATCCGGCGCACATGGGCGCCGAGGAACTGGTCCGGCCCGAAAAGCACGGTCCGGTCCGCCGGGATGGAGGCCACCACGTCGACAGCGTTCGACGAGGTGCAGCAGATGTCGGTCTCCGCCTTCACCGCCGCCGTGGTGTTGACGTAGCTGACCACGACCGCTCCGGGATTCTCCGCTTTCCATCCACGCAACTGCTCGGCGCTCAGCGAATCTGCCAGCGAGCACCCGGCGTCAGCGTCCGGGATCAGGACGGTCTTCTCCGGCGACAGGATTTTCGCGGTCTCGGCCATGAAGTGCACGCCGCAGAAGACGATCGTCGACTGCGGCGCTTGCGCGGCGATCCGCGAGAGCTGCAACGAGTCACCGACGAAGTGCGCGGCGTCCTGGATCTCCGGAACCTGGTAGTTGTGCGCCAGTACCACGGCATCGCGCTGAGCCGCGAGTGTATGCACCAGCTCCCGGAAGTCCGCGGCCGCGGTGGTCGCTGCGGTCGTCGCTGCGGTGGTCCCTGCGGTGAGCGTCATCAAGCCTCCTGCGGTCGAACGGCCGTTTGCTGGGCCAGAGGTTTTCGACTTATAATCGGAAACGTGTCCGATGCTAGCAGTTATTCCCGCCACGTCGAACTGCGGGCGGAAGTTCTGGCCGCGGTCTTCGGTGTGCGTTCGGTCACCGACCGGTTGGAAATCCTGCTCTGGCAGCGGGCTCGGGAGCCGGATGCCGGCCGCTGGGCGCTGCCGGGTGGATTGCTTCTCCCCGACGAGGACGTCGATGCCTCTGCGCGACGTCAGTTGGCCGCCAAAGTTGATGTGACCACGGTCGCCCACCTTGAGCAGATCGGCGTGTTCTCGGCACCGGACAGGGTGCCGGGTCTGCGCACCATCGCCACCGGGTTCCTCGGCATCGTTCCGCTGGATGCCGACCCGGCCGTTCCGCCGGACACCCTGTGGCATCCGATGGATGCATTGCCGCCGATGGCCTTGGACCATGCCGACATCGCAGTGCGAGCACATCAGCGGCTGCGCGGCAAGCTCAGCTACACCAACATCGGATTCGCGCTGGCGCCCGCGGAGTTCACCATCGCCACCCTGCGTCGGCTCTACACCGCCGCGCTCGGGCACGACGTCGATCCGACGAACCTGCAACGGATCCTGACCAGGCGGGGCATGCTCGCGTCCACCGGAACCACTGCGCCGACCGGACCGGCCGGCGGCCGCCCGGCGGCGCTGTACCGCTTCACCATCACCGACCTGCGGGTGACCGATCCGTTCGCCGCTTTCCGCCCACCGGACGCGCGGAACTGATCGGACCGTCAGAACAGGCCGCCGACCAGGCTGCCGAGACCGAAGGTGACCGCCATTGCGACCAGGCCACCGACGACGTTGCGGATCACCGCTCGACGTACCGGTGCTCGGCCGAGCCGGGAGCTGACCGCGCCGGTGACCGTCAGCGCAGCGGTCACCGCGATCACCGTCACCCAGGCCGTGGTCGAGATCAGCACGCCCGACAGCGGTATCGCTGCTCCCAGCACGAAGGAGGCGAACGAGGCAACCGCTGCTTGAACCGGATTGACCAGCCCGTCGGCGTGGTGACCCAGTACCCGCTCGGCGTCCCGTTGAGCCGACACCGAGACGTATTCCCCGACCGCCATCGACATCGCACCCGCCAGCAGGCCGACCGACCCGGCCAGCAGGATCGGTGCCCGGGCGCCGGTGGCGCCGGCGACGCCGAGGATGAGCGCCGCCGTGGACACGATGCCGTCGTTCGCCCCCAGTACTCCGGCGCGCAGCCGGTTCAGCCGGTCCGACTCTGTGCGGTGTTCCGCACGCGAGCGGGCGCCGCTGTCGATCGGCAGGTCGACCGGGCCGGCAAGGTGGTCGCCGGCGACCGCGCTGGGCTGGGCTGGGCTGCGCTGTGCTCGGCCACCTTGTGATAGACCGCACCGCGCTCGGCCGCACCGCGGTCGAACACCATGTGATCACCTGCGGGGGTGTCGATGTGTCCCGATTCGCCAACCTTCATATGCAGATCATCGCACCAACCGACGGCGCATTCCAGGCAGTGAAGGCTGCCCTAAACGTCACGCGAGGCGACGAGATGCGTTGTGCGGTAAGGCAATCCTCAGTTGGCCGGGGAGTGACCCACACTCGTAATGTGCACGGTGACCGGCTCCTCCGGCTGCCGACGTGGTGCCCCGCCCAGCCCCGGTTCCGGATGCCACGCGGCGATCACCGTGTAAACGGCAACCGCGAACAGCGGAGCTATCACCAGCGAGGTCCACGAGATGCCGGGTGGCATCGTCACGATCTGGTCGTGATCGACGCCTTGCTTGGCCAGCACCGCCGGCAGCACCCCGCCTGACAGCCGCGAGCCGAGCCAGAGCGCGACCGAAGATCCCACAGCACAACCGCTCCCGGCGGACAGCAGCATCGACAGTCCCCTGGCGAAACGGATCTGCCAGGCGGCTGTGCCGATCACCACCCCGATCACCAGTGACATCATGGCGAACATCCCGATCGCGGTGAATCGGTCGACGTTCTCCGTCGGCAGCGACGCGAAGTTGTGGCCGTCCGGGAACCTCGACGGGTCGGGTCGGTAGACGATCCAGCGCTGCCGCGGGGCAATGGCCGACCACAGGAACGCCTGGCCCACACCGGCGATCACGGCGACCACGGCCACCACGGCGCAAGCCACCCATCGAGACCTCATGTCAGAGGATCCGCTCCGCCAGACAGTCCGCTCCGAGCAGCGCCTTGAGGTCACCCATCAGCGCCGATGTCGGGGTGACCCGCCAGGCATCGTCGAGTTGCACAGTCGTCACCTTGCTGCCGTTCATCAACCGCAGGTGCACAGAGGTGGTACCCGGATGCTGCCGGAGCACCTCGCGCAGCCGATCCACCACCGGTGGAGTGCACCGGATGGCGGACATCCGGACCTGGACCGGCCCCTTCCCCGGGACCCCGCTCAGGTCCGGAACGGTCACCGACTGGGCGTGCAGGGACAGCCGGTCATCGTTGCGGGACACCCTGCCCTTGACCAACACGATGGCATCCTCCGAGAGGTTCAGCGCATGATCGGCGTAGACCCGCGGGAAGAAGGCCACCTCGACGCCGCCGGCCAGATCCTCCAGGGTGGCCGAAGCCCAGGGGTCGCCGTTCTTCGTCACCCTGCGTTGCAGTCCGGTGAGGATGCCGCCGATGGTCACCATCTGCCGGTCGACGACCGTGCCGTCCAGGATCTCCGGGATCGAACTGTCGCTCTGCGCGCTCAGCACGTTCTCGAACCCGGCCAGCGGATGACCGGATACATACAGCCCCAACATCTCTCGTTCGAATCCGAGCAGAAGTTTGGAGTCCCACTCGGTGTCAGGAATGTCGACCGTCATGCCGCCACCCACCTCCTCGGCGGTGAGATCGCCGAACAGGTCGAACTGTCCGGCAGCCTCCGCTCGCTTCACCGACAACACCGCATCGACGGCATCGGTGTGCACCATCAACAAACCCTTGCGCGGATGCCCGAGCGAATCGAAGGCGCCGGCCTTGATCAGTGATTCGACGACCTTCTTGTTGCAGGCGGCCGCATCGACCTTGTCCAGGAAACCGGAGAAGTCCGAGAACTTCCCCTTCGACTTCCGGGCGGCGATTACGCTGTCCACCGCATTCGAACCGACGTTGCGAATGGCGTTCAATCCGAACCTGATGTCCTCACCGATAGGGGTGAAGTTGGACTCGGACTCGTTGACGTCCGGCGGCAGAACCTTGATGCCGATGCGGCGACATTCGGCAAGGTAGATCGCCATCTTGTCCTTGTCGTCCTTGACGCTGGTCAGCACGGCAGCCATATATTCGGCTGCATAGTTCGCCTTCAAATAGGCGGTCCAGTAAGAGATCTGGGCGTAGGCAGCCGCGTGCGCCTTGCCGAATCCATAGTCCGCGAACGGCATCAGGGCGTCCCAGACCGCCGTGATCGCTTCCTCGGAGAATCCGCGCTCGCGCATGCCGTCGGCGAAGGGTGCGAACTCGGCGTCCAGCACTTCCTTCTTCTTCTTGCCCATCGCGCGCCGCAACATGTCGGCCCTGCCGAGGCTGTAGCCCGCCAGATGCCTGGCGATCTCGATGACGTCTTCCTGATAGACGATCAGGCCGTAGTTGTCGGCAATGACCGGCTCGAGCGCCTCCACCACCTCGGGATGTGGGTAGGAGATCGACTGTTGGCCGCTGCGGCGCTGGGCATAGTTGACGTGCGAGTTGATCCCCATCGGCCCCGGCCGATACAGGGCGATTGTCGCCATCACGTCCTGAATGCGGGTCGGACGCATCATTCGCAGCAGCGAGCGGGTTCCGGCCCCGTCGAGCTGGAACACCCCAAGGGTGTCGCCCCTGCTCAGCAGCTCGTAGGTGGCCGGATCTGTCGGATCCCTGCCGAGCGCATCGAGGTCTAGCTCGATCCCGCGGTTCAGCTTCACGTTGTCGACGGTGTCGCCGAGGATGGTCAGATTCCGGAGCCCGAGGAAGTCCATCTTGACCAGCCCGAGGGCCTCGCAGGTGGGGTAGTCCAGCTGGGTGATGATGGCGCCGTCCTGCGGCCGCATCATGATGGGAATGATGTCCAGCAACGGGTCGGACGACATGATCACGCCAGCCGCGTGCACGCCCCACTGGCGCTTGAGCCCCTCGAGCCCCATCGCGGTGTCCATCACCCGCTTGACCTCTGGGTCGCTGTCGACCAACGCCCGCAGTTCCTGAGCTTCGCCGTACCGCTTGTGCTCCGGATCGAACACACCGGTCAGCGGCATGTCCTTGCCCATCACCGGCGGTGGCATCACCTTGGTGATGCGGTCGCCCATCGAGAACGGATAGCCGAGGACCCGAGCGCCGTCCTTGATGGCGGCCTTGGCCTTGATGGTGCCGTAGGTGACGATCTGCGCGACCCTGTCGTCGCCGTAGCGATCGGAGACGTAGCGAATCACCTCACCGCGACGGCGCTCGTCGAAGTCGACGTCAAAGTCGGGCATCGACTTGCGCTCGGGGTTCAGGAACCGCTCGAAGGTCAGCTTGTAGGCAAGCGGATCCAGTTCCGCGATACGCATCGCGAAGGCACAGATCGAGCCGGCTCCCGAACCTCGGATGCCGGTGAGGATCCCGCGCGCCTTCGCCCACTGCATGAAGTCCGCGACGACCAGAAAATAGCCTGGATAGCCCTTGCCGATGATGACGCCCATCTCGAAATCCGCGCGCTGACGGACGGCATCGGTAATGCCGTCCGGGTAGCGCAGCGCAAGGCCGCGCTCCACCTCCTTGATGAACCAGCTGGTCTCGTCTTCCCCTGGCGGGCAGGGAAAGCGCGGCATGTACCTGCCCTCGCCCTCCAGTATCTCGATCTCGCAGCGCTCCGCGATGGCAAGGGTGTTGTCGCACGCACCCGGAAAATCGCTCTCCGGGAACAACTTCCGCATCTCGGCGGGCGATTTGAGGTAGTAACTGTCGCCGTGGAACTTGAACACCTTCGGGTCCTCAAGGGTCCGTTGCGACCCCACAGCGCACAGCGCCGCGTGTGCGGTGTGATCGGCAGCTTCGACGTAGTGCAAGTCGTTGGTGGCCAGCAGTGGGAGGTCGAGCTGGCGGCCGAGCCTCAGCAGGTCGTCCCTGACCCGGAGCTCGATGTCGATGCCGTGGCTCATCAGTTCCAGGTAGAAGTTTTCCCGGCCGAAGATGTCCCTGAACTCGGCGGCGGCGGCGACCGCCTGGTCGTACTGGCCCAGCCGCAGCCGGGTCTGCACCTCGCCACTGGGACAGCCGGTGGTGGCGATGAGTCCTTGCGCGTACTCGGCGAGCAGTTCCCGATCGGCGCGCGGCTTGTAGAAAAATCCCTCGAGCGAGGATCGGGACGATAGCCGGAACAGGTTGTGCATGCCGTCGGTGGTCTCCGACAGCAGCGTCATGTGCGTGTAGGCGCCGCGGGCGGCGACGTCGTCCTCCCCACCGTCCGCCCAGCGCACCGGTGTCCGGTCGTACCGGGCAGTCCCGGGAGTGAGATAGGACTCGAGGCCGATGATGGGCTTGACGCCCGCTGCTCTGGCCGTGGTGTAGAAGTCGTAGGTGCCGAACAGGTTGCCGTGGTCGGTCATGGCCAGGGCCGGCATGCCCATCTCGGCGGTGCGCTCGAACAACGGGCCTAGCCGGGCGGCACCGTCCAGCATCGAGTACTCGGTGTGTACGTGCAGATGTACGAAGGAGTCGGAACCGCCCACCAACCGGCTCCTTCCAGCCACATCCCCTGACACGTTCCCGCGCAGGTTCCCTCGCTTGCTGCGAAGGTCCGTTCTACCACCCGCTGCCGACAGCGACCGACGCGCAACACCCCGCGGCGAGGTGGGACTCCGTCAAGTAGGTTCGACCGGGTGATGAGTGTTCCCGCCGGACGTCCGGTCCCCGATTCCGCCGATCTGCGGTTACTGGCCGAACTGTCACGGTCGGGGTCCATCGGTCTGCCGCAGGCGGCTTGGCAGGCCGGGATGACGCAGGCCGAGGCGTCCGCCAGGATGGTGACCATGGCCGAAGCGGGGCTACCGCTCAGGTTGGTCGCCGAAGGTGATCGGGCGCTGCTGTGGCAGATCGTGCAGCGCGGACCGGCCAGCCCCGCCAACGCTCCGGCGTTCTCCGGCCACATCGGAGGTCCGTCGGGCAGCGCCCACACGGTACCGGCGGCATCCCCATCGCCGGACACACTCGGCTCCGCGCCATTCTCACCGCAGTCCGTCTGGGGCGTCCCCGGCAACGCTTCCTGGACCACCCGCGGCGATCAGCCGGGCGCGGCTCCGGTCCCGGCCCCCACTGTCCAGGCCGCCGAGTCGGCGGCTGTCGCACAGTCGGCGCTGGCGGCCGCCCAGGCGGGTTCGGCCACGGTGGCCCCGGTGGCAGCGGGAACCCCTGTGGGGCGAGCACAGCGCACCGTCGGCCTCTCGGGCGAACAGGTCTCGGTGACGGTCGCCGAGGTGATCGACCCCGGGAACGACATACTGACCGCTGCCGGTTATCACCTCGACGACGGGGAGCGCGTGGTGCTGGTGCGCACCACCTTGGCCAACGCCGGCCCGGCTCCGCACGACTGCATGCCGGACCTCTACCTGTTCCTCGTCGATGCGGCGGACAAGACCCTGCCCAAGGCGCCGGTCGCCGTTGCCGGTCATCCCGCCCACCGGGTCGGCGTCCCGCCGGGCGCCCAGGCGGACGGCTGGACGATCTTCCTGATCGACGCGGCCACCGACCTGCGAGGTGTCCGCTGGTGCGTCCGTCCGGATCTCATCGATCGCACCCTCACCTGGTCGGTGTAGCCCGGTCGAGTCCGTCTGCTGCATCTCCGCCGAACCGCTCGCGGTATCCGGCCAGGGCGGCTCGGTGGTAGGTCCAGCCAAGGGAACACCAGCACCACCCGACCGCCGATCGTGATCTTGTCGAGAACTGTTGGTGCGCAGTACCTTTCCGCCAGTACTTGGGCCATGGCCGCCCACCGATCGAGGCCGGCATCCGCGCCGGCGTCCGGCGCAACCTTGACCCACAGCCGATCGGCTCCCGCGTCGACCGCGAACGACAGGTTGCCTGGGTTGCTGGGATTCAGCCGATGCTCCACGACAGCGGTTCCACCAAAATGACGTCGCAGCAGTTGGGCTACGGCCCTGGGATCTGTCACCGCAACCTTCCGATCCACTGCAGTGCCATCGCGGCGGCCTTCTCCTGACGAGTCGGATGATAGGCGTCGCCAACACGTGGGTGACGCTTCCTACCGGCGCGCTGATACCAACGCCTCGCCACACACCACCGCTTCCGCGGCGCCACCCCCGCCCGCACCCGCCGTTTGCGATACTTCGACACCCTTCCGCGGCCTCGGTGTTGCAACCGCGCCGAGGATGCGCGCCGACGCTCAGCGGGCCCGGAGCACGGCGAGCGCGGCGACCAGGTCCGCCGAATACTCGCTGATGAACTCGACGGTGTGGCCGTCGGCCGGGTGGGCGAAGGACAGCATCCGGGCATGCAGCCATTGTCGTTGTAGCGCAACCCTTTTCGCGAGAAGCGGGTCCGCTCCGTAGGTGATGTCGCCGACCAGCGGATGCTTCATCGCGGCAAAGTGCACCCGGATCTGGTGCGTCCGCCCGGTTTCCAGGCGTACCTCGACCAGGGTCGCCGACCGGAACGCCTCCAGGGTTTCGTAGTGGGTGACCGAGTCTCGCCCGCCGGCGACGATGGCGAACTTGTAGTCCATCTTCGGGTGCCGGCCGATCGGTGCGTCGATCGTGCCGTCCGTAGGATCCGGCAGGCCCTGGATCACCGCATGATAGATCTTCGTCACGGTCCGGTCGCGGAATGCGTCCTTGAGCACGGTGTAGGCATGTTCGCTCTTGGCCACCACCATCACCCCGGTGGTGCCGGCATCCAGCCGGTGCACGATGCCCTGCCGTTCCGCCGCGCCGGAGGTGGACAACGAGATGCCCATGCCGGCGAGTGCTCCGAGCACGGTGGGCCCTGTCCAGCCCGGGGACGGGTGGGCGGCGACACCGACCGGTTTGTCGACCACGACGATGTCGTCGTCGGCGTACAGCAGGCTGAATCCGTCGATCTGCTGCGGCGTCACCACCGGCCCCCGGTCGGGTTCCGGCAAGGTCACCTCCAGCCAGCTGTCCGGGGCCAGCCGGGCTGAGCGTGCCACCGTGATCCCGTCGACCAGGACGTCACCGGCATCGATCAACGTGGTCACGGTGGTCCGGCTCAGGCCGAGCATCCTGGCCAGACCGGCATCCACGCGCATCCCGGCCAGACCTTCCGGCACCGGGAGGCGACGGTACTCAGTCATCCGGGGCCGCCTGGCGATCGGTGCCGAGCGGCCCGTCGGGGGCTGCGCGGCCGGAGGCCGCGGCCGGACGCCCGCGGACGCGGCTGCCGTCGAATTCGATGCCGAGCAGGGAGGTGACCACCAGAAGGACGCCGCCGATCGTGATGCATGAGTCGGCCACGTTGAACACCGGGAAGTAACGCGCATCCGGACCGAACACCGACACGAAGTCCACCACGTGGCCCCGCATGAATCCAGGACTGCGGAAGATCCGATCCGCCAGGTTGCCGAGTGCCCCGCCGAGGATCAGCCCCAGACAGGTGGCCCACATTCCGGACCGCAGCTTCGACGCCATCCGGATGATCACCACGACGATGACGCAGGCGATCACCGCCAGCATCCAGGTGAGTCCGGTACCGATGGACCAGGCCGCCCCGGCATTGCGGATCAGCGAGAGGTACACCAGGCCGCCGAGGACCCGCGGTGACTGCCCCGGTGTCAGGTTGGCGACCACGATGAACTTGGTGATCTGATCGGCGATCAGGATGACAGCCGCGAGCGCGAGGACAAGTCTCATCCGGCGTGGCCGGGGACCGACATGCTGCGACGCGGCGGCCGCCGCCGTGTCGGGGCGGGCGACAGGCTCCCCCTCCGGGTCGCTGGTGGGGTGGCTCATCCCGCCAGTCTGTCAAATGTCTGCGGATCCATCGTCCGCCACCGGCTGCTGCCCACGTCCGGCGCGACCCGCGTCCGGGGTCACCGAAGGACCGGGCGGCGAGAACCACCCGGCCAGCGGGCCGTGACGGCTCACCGCGCGCAACCGGCGCTCGGTGGCCGTCCGGACGTTCTCCGGTGCCACGATCAGCAACTCGTCGCCGTACTGCAACCGGGTGGTCGGAGTCACCGGCACCGAACCACCGTTCCGTGCCAGCAGCGCGACCACCGTTCTCGCCGGCAACCTGAGTTGCGCGAGGTAGACCCCGTGCAGCCGGGAACCCCTCGGCACCGTCACCTGCAGGACATGCGCGCCCATCCGGTCCAGGGTCGACGCCTCGATCTGCACCTCCACCGACTCGGCGATATCGAGCACCCCCAGCCATCTCGCCACCCGGGACAGTGTGGTCCCCTGCAACAGGGTGTAGACGACCACCACCACCACCATCAGGTCGATCAGATCTGCCGCGCTGTCCCGGCCGAGTGTGAGCGGGATCGTGGCCAGCACGATCGGCACCGCACCGCGCAACCCCGACCACGAGACGAAGGCCTGTTCCCGCCAGGGCAGCCGGAACGGACCGGTAGCAGCCACCACCGACAGCGGCCGGGCAACCAGCAGCAGGACCAAGCCGATGATGAGCCCCGGCAACAACATCCGCGGCAGCTGAGTGGGATCGACGTACAGCCCGAGCAGGACGAACAGACCGATCTGAGCCAGCCAACCGAGGCCCTCGGCGAATGACAAAGTGGTGGCCCTGTTCGGCAGGGACGAGTTCCCGAGGATCAGCGCCGTGATGTAGACGGCCAGGAATCCTGAGGCATGGGCGATGCCGCCGAGTGCGTAACCGCCGACGATCAAAGCGATGGTGGCCAGTGGGTACAGGCCCCCTGCAGGCAGGGCCACCCGGCGCAGCCACCAGGCACCCGCTAGACCCAGCGCGCCACCGATCAGCGCGCCGGCGGCGAGCTCATAGAGCACCAGTAACGGTGCTGTCCAAGTGATCTCGTCTCCTCCGGCCAACAGGACGACGGCCAGCACCACGGGAGCGTCGTTGAGTCCGGACTCGAGTTCCAGGGCTGCCGCAATACGTCGGCGCACCGGAACCCCGCGCAGCACCGAGAAGACCGCGGCGGCGTCGGTGGAGGACAACACAGCGCCCCAGAGCAGACTGGTCCGCCAGTCCAGGTGCATCAGCAGGTGCACCGTGAGACCGCAGACTGCGATGGACACCGCCACCGCCACCGTCGCCAGGCAGACACCAAGTCCCAGTGCGGGTTTGACGTTTGCCCAGCGGGTGGTCAAACCACCCTCGGCGAGAATCACCACCAATGCGGCCAAGCCCACCTGTTCGGTGATGGCGGCGTCGGAGAAGTTGATGCCGAGGCCCGCATTCCCTCCGGCCATCCCGATCCCGAGGTACAGCAACATGGACGGCATACCGAGCTTGCGGGACAACCGGACCGCCACCAGCGCCAGCAGCAGCACGATAGCCGAGAGTCCGAAAACGCGTTCCAGGGCTCCGATTTCCACCGCGCCTCCGTTCCCGGTCTATGACCTGCCGGGGCTCACCGGGGTCGGGATCATGTCCAGTGCGCGCAGCACCTCGATGACCGATCTGGTGAAGTTGAAGGTGTAGAAGTGCAATGTCTGCACGCCTTCGTCGAGCAGCCGCCGACCGAGGTCGATGGCATGGGACATCCCGATCTCCCTGGCGGCTGCCTTGTCCTGGCCCGCGGCGGCCAGCCTGTCCGCGAGGTCCTGCGGGTACTGCTGGCCGGACAGTTCGCAGATCCGCTCCAGTTTGGACAGCGACGTCACCGGCATGATGCCGGGCAGTAGCGGAACGTCGGCGCCGGCGGCGACCACCCGGTCGCGCAGCTCGAGGTAGTCCTCGGCGGCGAACAGCATCTGGGTGATCCCGTAGTCGGCGCCGGCGTTGATCTTCTCGACGTAGTGCTGGGTGTCCGACTCGACGTCCGGGGACCGCGGGTGCTTGCCGGGGAAGGCGGCGACACCGACGCTGAAGGCGCCGAGCGACCTGGTGAGCCGCACGAGGTCGGCAGCATGGTGCAGCCCCCGCGGATGCGGCACCCATTCACCCAGGGGGTCACCGGAGGGATCGCCTCGTAGCGCCAGGATGTTGCGTACCCCGACCGAGGCGTAGGAGCCGATGACGTGCCGCAGCTCGTCGACGGAGTGGCCGACGGCGGTCAGGTGAGCCACCGGGAGCAGGGTGGTCTCCCGGGCGATCCGGCCGGTGACGCGGATGGTGCGATCACGCCTCGATCCACCCGCGCCGTAGGTGACGGACACGAATGCCGGCCGCAGGCCTTCGAAGCGGCGCACCGCCAGCCACAGACCTGCCTCTTCGGCGTCGCTGCGGGGGGGCATGAACTCCAGTGAGAACTTGCGTCCCGGCACAGCAAGTCGGTCGGGAACGGTCGGCATAAGACAGAGGGTAGGGCACCGACCGTGCCAGGTGGTCAAGGGCGAAGGGCAGACTGGGTCGGTGACCGAGCCGCCGACGCCCCATTCCGTGCTGTCCACAGGAGCTTTGCTGCCGTCACAGGAGCAGCCGTCGGAACCGGTGCAGCAGCCGCAACCAGTGCAGCAGCCGGAACCAGGCCAACGCGAACCAGAGCAGATTTCCGAACCGGTGCAGCCCTCCGGACCAGAGCAGCCGTCGGACGTGGTGCGGCCGGCCGTCGAAGCCACCCTGGCGGAGTTCCTGGGTAGGCAGCGCGCGGAACTCGCCGGCATGGAGCCGCGGTTGGCCGCGATCGTGGACCGGATCGCCGAATTCCTGTCCGGGGGCAAACGCATCCGGCCCGGATTCTGCTGGTGGGGCTGGCGGGCCGGCGGCGGCCGGGCCGAGGTCGAGGACTGCGCACCCGTCGTGCGGGTGGCGACCGCCCTGGAATTGATCCAGGCCTGCGCGCTGCTGCACGACGACCTCATCGACCGGTCGGAGACCCGCCGCGGTCGGCCGTCGGTACACCGGGCAGAGGCCAAGGCGCATGCGGACGCCGGCTGGTCGGGCGACCCCGAGCACCACGGAGCCAGCACAGCGTTGTTGATGGGCGACCTCGCGCTGGCCTGGGCCGACGATCTGTTCGTCACCGGCGCCGGACAGTTGCGGGCACTCGAGCGAGCGCAGCCGGTCTGGCATGCGATGCGGACCGAAGTGTTGGCGGGCCAGTTGCTGGACGTCATCACCACGGCAGATCCGCGAACCGATCCGCTGGCGCAGCGGGATGACGCGCTGGCGGTGATCCGGCTCAAGACGGCCGGGTACACCGTGACCGGGCCGCTCCTGCTGGGCGCGGCGCTGGCCGGCGCCAGACGTCAGCAGGTCGAGCGGCTGCGCAGATACGGACAGGCGGTGGGCACCGCGTTCCAGCTGCGGGACGATCTGCTCGGTGTGTTCGGCGATCCGTCGATGACCGGAAAATCCGCCGGTGACGACCTGCGGGAGGGAAAACGGACCGTCCTGCTGGCCCTGGCCCGAGCCGACCTGGCCGGTAGTTCGAGTTCCGCAGCACTCGCCGAACTCGATGCACGGTCAGGCGCCGCCGCTACCGCGGCCGAGATCGACCGGGTGCGGGAGATCCTCTCCCGCACAACGGCTTCGGAGCAGCTGGAGCAACAGATCGACGAACTGGTCGGGACCGGGATCCAGGCGCTCGACGGTCTGGCACCGGACGTCACCGACGCTCTGCGGCGGTTGGCGGTCGGCGCCGGAACCCGCCAGCGCTGAACACGTCGGCCCATCCGGAAGTCGGCCCTGACGGCGGGTTCAGAACCCCGCGACCTGCGCCCGGCGGTGCACCTCACGGCCGCGGTTCTCGCGCAACGCGGTGATCGGAGACCCGGGCAGCGAGTCGTCCTCGGCGAACATCCAGTCGACGATCTCCTGATCGGCGTAGCCGGCGTCGGTGAGCAGCGTGATAGTGGCGGTCAACCCCTTCACGACGGCGCCGCCCGAGATGAATTCGACCGGGATCTGCAGCACACCGTCGCGCCGCACCGCGATCAGCTGACGGTCCCGGAGCAGCTGGTGCACCTTGGTGACCACCAGTCCGAGGTCGGCGGCGACATCAGGGACCGGGACATAGGTCGGTTCCGAAGCGGAGGGATCCGTCACGACGGTCAGCCTGCCAGCTTCCCGGGATCGGGGTAGCACCGAACCTAGAATGCACAGGGCCGCGCTGCGGGATCCGGTGCAGAGGAGGGGTTCGTGGAGACGAGTCGGGGCGGGCTGACCGGCAGCCTGCTCGACGGCCGCTACCGGATCGGCTCGGTCATCGCCCGGGGCGGCATGTCCACCGTCTATCGGGGCCTGGACAACCGGTTGGACCGGCCGGTCGCGGTCAAGGTGATGTCTGCGCAGTACGCGCACGACGCCGCCTTCCTCACCCGATTCTCCCGGGAGGCCAGACTCGCCGCCGGCCTGTCGCATCCGGGTGTGGTGGCCGTGCACGATCACGGCCGCGACGGCGACCACGTCTTCCTGGTGATGGAACTGGTGGATGGCGGGACGTTACGCGATCTGCTGCACCAGCGCGGACCGTTGCCGATCCCGGTCGCCGTCGCCATCCTGGAGCCGCTGCTGACCGCGCTGTCCGCGGCGCATCGCGCTGGGTTGGTGCATCGCGACGTCAAGCCGGAGAACGTGCTGATCTCCGCGCACGGGACCGTCAAGGTCGCCGATTTCGGGCTGGTCCGCGCCGTCACCAGCCAGACCATGGCCACCGGCGACGTCATTCTGGGAACCGTCGCCTATCTGTCCCCCGAACAGGTGCGCGCCGGCGCCTCCGACGCCAGGTCCGATGTGTATTCGGCCGGCATCGTCGGCTGGGAGATGCTGGCCGGCGAGCCACCCTTCACCGGTGAGAACTCGCTGTCGGTCGCCTACCAGCACGTGCACTCCGAGGTACCGCCGATCGGTGACGTGGTGGCCGGCGTGCCGGCTCTCCTGGAGGATCTGCTGGAGGACGCCACGCGGCGGGATCCGGCGCAGCGACCCCGGGACGCCGGTGCCTTCGCCGCCCGTCTGGGGAGTGTCCGCGGCCGGTCGGGCATACCGCGGGCGCCCGTACCGGTCCCGTCAAGAACCCGGCCGGCCGGCCCCACCGACGACCCTGATGCGGTGATCCCGCGCGCCGGCCGCACCTCCGGCGTCGGCGGATCCCGGACGGCGGTCGCCAGACGAGCGGACCTGGAACGCGATGTCACCCCGGGCCGGCCGGCCGGGCCGCGCGGCACCAGGGTGGCCGTCGCCGCCGGTCCGCCAACGGCCGTTCAGCCGCGGGGACCCGGACCTTACGCCGGCCCGCCGTCCGGGCTGCCCCCGACCGCTGGTCGCCGGCCCGCACCGGTCCGACGGCGCCGGTGGCTGCGCACGATCCTCTGGCTGGTGGTGATCCTGTTGTTCGGCGTTGCCGTCGCCGCGGCCGGCTGGTGGATCGGTGACGGCCGCTGGGCCTACGCACCGTCGACCGTCGGATTGACCCAGCAGAGTGCCGAGCGCGCCATCAGAGAGGCCGGTCTGGTACCGCAGGTGGCGATCGCCGCGGACGTGGCGCCGCTGGGAACGGTTGCCAGAACACAACCGGAAGCCGGGGCCCGGCTGTTGCGCGGGTCGCCGGTGGATCTGGTGGTCTCGGCCGGGCTGCCGGTGCAGGTGCCGGAGGTCGCCGGCAAGTCGCTGGAGGACGCCCGTAACAAACTGATTGTCGCCGGGCTCATCGTCGGGCAGCGGATCGAGCGGTTCGACCAGTACACGCCGGACGGCACCGTCCTCGGCACCGAACCCGCCGCCGGTGCGCGTGTTCCCCGCGGCGGCCTGGTGAAGATCGTCGTCAACGCCGGCGTGGTGATTCCCGATGTCCGCGGCGCGACGATCGAGCAGGCGACCGCGACACTGGGCGCAGACGGCTACCAGGTGGGGGTCGGGACACCGCGGTTCGACGCCGCCGTGGACGCCGGACACATCGTCGGCACCGAGCCGGCAGCCGGCAGCCGGATGGACCCGGCGCAGCGGAGCATCACCCTGTTCCCGTCCAGCGCCGTGACGGTGCCCGACGTCACCGCAGGAGATCTGGAACAGGCCAAGCAGACGCTGGGCGCCGCGGGCTTCCACTACCAGATCAGCGGTCTCCTGCAGCTGAGCTCCTCCGACGTCATCGCCCAGAGCCCCGGCGCCGGGCAACGCGTCGAACCAGGCACGACGGTGTTCGTCACGGCGCTGCCCTGAACCACCGTGCTGCCCCGAACCACCGTGCTGCCCCGAACCACCGTGCTGCCCCGAACCACCGTGCTGCCCCGAACCACCGTGAGGCCGCCAATTCCCGGCTGGAGAACACTCTCGGTGGATAACAACGCGCGGTGCCGATGTTATCCACTGAGATCGTTCTGCAGATCCCTGTTGTTTCCAGCCGCGGGGTCGCCCACAGGCTGGAAGTGCCCCTGAACTCGCGGTGATGCGCCGGGCGGCTCAGCTGCGCAGCATCTCGGAGATCAGGAACGCCAGCTCCAGCGACTGCTGGGTGTTCAGCCGCGGGTCGCAGGCCGTCTCGTAGCGACCGGAGAGGTCGGCGTCCGAAATTTCCTGGGCCCCGCCCAGGCATTCGGTGACGTCCTCGCCGGTGATCTCGACGTGGATCCCGCCCGGATGGCTGCCCAGTTCGCCGTGTACCTCGAAGAAGCCCTGGACCTCGTCGACGATCCGGTCGAAGTGCCTGGTCTTGTAGCCGGTCGGCGACTCGTGGGTGTTGCCGTGCATCGGATCGCACTGCCAGATGACCTTGTGTCCGGACGCCTCCACCTTCTCCACGATGGGCGGCAGCACGTCGCGAACCCTGCTGTTACCCATCCGGGACACAAGGGTGAGCCGGCCGGGAGTCCCGTGCGGGTCGAGCCGCTCGACGTACTGCAGGACGTCGTCCGGGCTGCTGCTCGGGCCGATCTTGACGCCGATCGGGTTGGCCAGGATCTCCGCGAAGGCGATGTGCGCGCCGTCGAGTTGCCTGGTGCGCTCACCGATCCACAGGAAATGCCCGGAGAGGTCGTAGAGCTTCTCCGACTCGCCCGAGAAGTCCAGCCGCAGCATGGCGCGTTCGTAGTCGAGCAGCAGCGCCTCGTGCGAGGAGAAGATCTCCACCGAGTGCAGGCTGTGCGAGTCGACGCCGCAGGCGGACATGAACCGCATCGCCCGGTCGATCTCGGCGGCCATCCGCTCGTATCGTTGACCTGCCCTCGAGGTTGCCACGAATTCCTGGTTCCACTCGTGCACCTTGCCGAGGTCGGCCAGCCCAGCGCCGGTGACGGCACGCACCAGGTTCATCGCGGCCGACGCGTTGGCGTAGGCGCGGATCATCCTGGACGGATCGGCGACCCTGGCTTCCGCGGTGGTGGCGATGGAGTTGATGATGTCGCCGCGGTAGGACGGCAATCCGAGCGCATCGGTGATCGAGGACCGCGGCTTGGCGTACTGTCCGGCGATCCGCGCCACCTTGACCACCGGTAGTGAGGCGCCGTAGGTCAGGACGACGGCCATCTGCAGCAGGGTCCGGATGTTGGCCCGGATGTGCGGCTCGGTGTTGTCCACGAACGTCTCGGCGCAATCGCCGCCCTGCAGGAGGAACGCCTGACCGTTCGCGACCGCCGCCAGCTGCTCGTGCAGACGATCGACCTCGGACGACACCGTCACCGGCGGAACCGATTCCAGCACCGCCCTCACCGCCAGTACCTGCTCGGCATCCGGCCATTCCGGCTGCTGCGCCGCCGGCAGCGCGAGCGCCCGGTACAGGCGTTCGCTCATCAGAGGCGGCAGAGGCGGCAGGGTCGGCAGGATGTCTGCCGGGATGTCGACGGTCCAGTTCACCCCTCAAGCGTAGGCAGTACGGCGCAGCGCCCCATCGGCGACCTTCCACCTGGCATATGCCAGCCGGGCGTCGGCGAGCGCATGGTGACGGTTGATGCCGTGCGCCGGCAGTGGCGGCCGGCCCGCCGCCTCCCAGTGCTGGCGGATCTCCCTGGTGAACCGTGGGATCTGCCGGGGAAGCGCGGGCATGTCGCCCCACAGCTGAGCCAGCGCCACATGGTCGTAGGCGGCGAACCAGGCCCACAACTGCACCTCCATGCCCGGAGCCAGCAGGAACTCACCCAGTTCGTCCCTGATCGCCCGGCGCGATCGCCACGCAGGGTCTGCCGGCGGCGGCAGCTTGTCCAGCACGTTCGTTCGGACCCAGGCGCCGGCCCGACCGGGATCGAACTCGGTGGAGACGGCGTAGAACTGCCGGCCGTCCTCGGCGATGACGGCGATCGAGACCAGGTCGATCGTCCGGCCGTCCTCGATGAACTCGCAGTCGTAGAAGTACCGGGCCACCGGCCCGGATGACTGCCCGTCAGGCACGCCGGATCAGCCGGCCCTGGTGCCCGGCAGCCTGGTGACGGTGCCCGGACCCTTGCCCTCGGCCAAGCCGGCCGCCGCCGCCGCGGCCCGCTCGATGTCCGCCTTCGCCTTGGCGGCATAGATGTCGACGTACTCCTGACCCGACAGTTCCATGATCCGATACATGATCTCGTCCGTCATCGACCGTTCGACGAAACGGTCGCCGACCATCCCCTCGTAGCGGTAGAAATCCAGCGGACGGCCGATGATCAGCCGGATGCGCCTGGGATGCCACACCTTGCTGCCGATGCGATGCACCTTGTCGGTACCGATCATCGCCAACGGCACTACCGGGACACCGGCCTCCAGTGCCATCCGGGCGACGCCCGTCTTGCCCTTGTAGAGCCGAGCGTCTGGTGAACGGGTGCCTTCGGGATAGATGCCGAGCACCTTGCCCTCCTTGAGCAGCCGGACGCCGGTGTTCAGCGCATTCTGCGCGGAGGAGGCGCCGCCACGGTCGATCGGCACCTGGCCGAGGCCCGAGAAGAACGCCTTCTTCACTCGGCCCTTGAGGCCCTTCTCGGTGAAGTACTCACTCTTGGCCAGGTAGGTGACCCGGCGCTTGAGGTGCAGCGGGGTGAAGAAGGAATCGGCGACCGACACGTGATTGCCGGCCAGGATCACCCCTCCGGTCTGGGGTATGTACTCGGCGCCGATCACCTTGCAGGGAAAGAACACCCGCAATAGTGGACCGATGAGCACGTACTTCATCAGGGACCAGACCATCGATCAACCGTACGCCCGAGCGGCCGCCCGGCCTACCCTCCGTCACCTGGCAGAACGGCGCCTCGTGCGACGATGTGCCGATGACCGGCGGTGAGCACCTCGTCGCCGCCTTCTCCAGCGACGGCGGCGCGCACCGCGACGTCGGCGTTCTGCTGTGCCACGGATTCACCGGCTCGCCGGCCTCGCTCCGCCCGTGGGCGGCGCACCTGGCCGCCGCCGGATACGCCGTCCGGCTGCCGCTGCTGGCCGGCCACGGAACCCGCTGGCAGGACATGAACCTGACCACCTTCGAGCACTGGCTGTCGGGGGCGCAGGCGGGGTTCGACCACCTGTCCGGCCGTTGCCGTGCTGTGGTGATCGGCGGCCTGTCGATGGGCGGCACCCTCGCGCTGCGGCTGGCCGAGCTGCATGCCGATCGGGTGGCCGGCCTGATGCTGGTGAACCCGTCGGTGATGACCACCCGTTTCGACGCCAGGTTCGCGCCGCTGCTGCGCCGGCTGCGGCCGTTGCTGCTGCGGGTGATGCCGTCGTTGCCAGGCATCGTCGACGACATCGCCAAGCCCGGCGTCACCGAGGTCGGCTACTCCCGGATACCGATCATCGCCGCGCTGTCCTTGCAGGCCGCCTGGCCGGTGGTGCGGGCGGATCTCCCGCTGGTGACCAGCCCGCTGCTACTGCTGCACTCGCGGGTCGATCATGTGGTGGAGCCGGCGAACTCCGCGATCGTGTTGTCCGATGTATCGTCGAGGAACGTCCGGGAAGTCATGCTGGAGAACAGCTATCACGTCGCCACGCTCGACCATGACGCCCCACTGATCTTCTCCGAGTCGGTCGACTTCATCGAGCGGGTGACGGCACCTTGACCACAGCGTTCCCCGGCAACGCCGACGACCCGCACAGCAGCGAGGATCCGGACCGCGAGGATCCGCGCGACAGCGATCCGGGCGATCCGCGCGACAGCGACCCCGCTCCGGATGACCCGGACATCGTCCGCCCTCTCGATGGGTCGATGGACGGTCCGGTGACCGAGGAGGAGATATCCCGCAGGTTCGCGGCCATCGTGTCCGGCATCGCGGCAGACATGCACTGGGACACCACGGGATCCGAGCTGCCGGCGTCTGCCGGGGCCGCCCAGCTGTACCTGCCGGGCGGGGACGAGGACCCCGCCGACACCGCCGAGCAACGGCGGCTCCGCCGTGAGCGCCGACGTGCGGAGCGCGCCGAGGAAGTGGCCGCCTTCGCCGCCGAGCAGGCGAATCGGCGGGCCGAGCACGAGGCCGACGACGAGCACTTCGTCCCGGGTGAGCCGCCGCCGCTGCCCGTCCCGCGACTACGCACGGTGCTGGCGGTGCTGTTGATCGCCTCCGGGATCTTCCTGCTGGTCGGCCCCAACTTCCTGACCATCAGCCCTGACGGTCTGATGGTCTTCTCGCTGGGCCTGATGGTGGTCGGGGCGGGTTTGCTGGTGACCGGAATGCGCAGGATGAACGGTGACGACGGCTGGGACGACGGCTCGCGGGTCTGATCCGGTCGACGCCCGGGCGCTTCGTCAGCCGCTGATCGCCTGTCGCGCCAGGAGCCCGGCACCGATGACGGCTGCCCGATCGCCGAAGGCCGCCAGCTCGATCCGCGGGTGCGGGCGATGCCAGCCCCCGGTGATCATGTCCGACATCACCTGCCGAGCGCGAGGCAGGTACAACGGCGCCGCTCCGGAGACTCCGCCGCCGATCACGATCAGCTCCGGGTCGAGCACGTCAGCGGCGAGCGCCAGACCGACGCCGAGCCAATACCCGAGTTCGTCGACGGCCGCCAGCGCTTCCGGATCACCTTCGGCGGCCGCCGTGGCCACGACGGTGCCGGTCACCTCGGCGGCCGGCAGCTGAGCTGGATGGCGGCGTCCGGCCTGCCGCCACCGGTGCACAGCCGTGGCGGCCAACGCGGTGCCGGAGCAGTACCGCTCCCAGCAGCCCTGCTTGCCGCACGGGCAGTGGCGGCCATCCGGGACGACGGTGAGGTGACCGAGTTCCGGAGCCACCCCGAACGCGCCGCGATAGATGTGGCCGTCGACGATCAATCCGGCGCCGATCCCGGTGCCGAGGGCGATCAGCAGGGCCACCGGAGATCCGGCAGCCGCGCCGAGTTGGTATTCGGCCCAGACGGCGGAGTTCACGTCGTGGTCCATCACCACCGGGACGTCGAGCCGACCGGCGAGCATGGCAGGCACCTTGGCATCCCGCCACGCCAGATGCGGAGCGAACATCACCTGCTCCCGGTCAGTGCTGACGAATCCGGCAACGGCGAGGCCGACCGCGGCGATCGGGTGGTCCGCGCGCAGCTCGCCGACCAGTTCCACCAGCAGATCCTCGGTGGCCTCCGCTGTCAGCGGCGTCCGCACCCTGGTGGCGGCGACGATGGCGCCGCCCTCGTCGATCACCGCTGCCCGCACCGAGGTGCCGCCGATGTCGATGCCGATGGTGTAGGCCGGTCCGGTCATGAGATGTGGATCCGTTCCGCGGGCCGGCGCGGAACCGGGGGCGGCCCGAAGCCTCCGTGCGGTCCAGGTTCGGCAGGGCGCCGCAGATGTCGATCGTCCGTCCAGCCGGCTCCTGATGGATCTGCTGGCGGTTCACCGAGCAGCATTCGTAGTCCGATGACGCCCTTCAGCGCGCCGTCGAGCAGGCCGGCCGCGACGTCCGGCCGTTCGCCGCGAAGCACCGCCAACAGGGCGCAGAGAGGGCACCCGCTGCGGGCCGCGCCGGTCGTTTCGGCCGGGCCGTGCCCGCACGTGGCGCACGGCGTCGCGCTGCCGGTCGGCAGATCGGCGCTGAGCCGCAAGGGATCCTCGGGCGGTGGGGCATGATCTCCGCGCCCCCGTTCCGCGGTGGGCGAACCGGCCTGGTCGCTGGTCGTGGCGCCGACGTCAGCGCCGGTGGCGTTCCTGAGCGCCGTCAGCCGGTCGGCGAGCACATCCAACAGCAGCGCTGCCTCGGTTCGAAGGTCGCTCATGTCGCGGCCCCGCCCGCCGTGGCTCCGGCCATTCCAGCGGCTCCGGCAGCGGCGAAGGCGGCCAGCCCGTGCGGCCATCGACCCGGGTCGGGCGCGAATCTGACGAGCAGGGCAGCGTCCGGCGACCCTCCCTCGGCGGCGCCGATGAACTCAGCCCCGACGATGGTGCACCGTTGCAGCACCGACGGCAGTTCGATCCTGCGGGTGTGTCCAGCCACGGTGATCAGCACGTCGTCGCCGGATCTGGCCAGATGCAGGGACGCCCGCTCCGCCAGTGGAACCGGGATCTCCGTTCGGAACCCGTTGCCCTCCCTGGACACAACGAGCTCGGTGACGGCCGGACCGACGCCAGCCGGCAGGGGTTCGCCGGTCAGGTCAAGGGTGTCGACCAACGCATCCAGCGCCGGCCCGACCGGTTCGGTCGGCTGTTCGGGCACCACCAGCAGTTCGGCCGGCCAGCACGCCGCCTCATCGGCCAGTTCTCGATCTGTCAGCAGCCCGCGTCGGTTGAGCACCACCCTGCCTATCCCGGCTCCGCAGACCGCCAGCGTGGGCACCATCCGCGAGGCCGATGCGCTGCGCTGGCGTTCCGGACCGACCACCAGCTGTACAGATGTGACGGCGGGGTCGGTGAGCAGCGCGTGGGCGAGCACCAGCCGGGCCAGCAACTGACCGATCAAGTCCACCGGGCCGGCGTCGCCGGGCTGTCCCAGCCGCCCGGCACGTAGTCCTCCCAGCTGACGCAGGATCCTCAGCGGTGTCGGCAGCAGCCGGTCGATGAGGTTACCGATCGACTCGGGCGCCGACAGCAGTTCCACGGCCGACGAGCCGGCGTCCACCACGACGGTGTCGAACTCGCCGGCTCCGGCCGCCGCAGAAATCTCCAGCAGGGTCGTCACGGTCAGTGCCCCGGGAAGGCCGGCCAGTTCCGACGGCTCGATGTCCTGGCCGACTCCCAGCGCCGACAGGTATCCGCCGATCGAAGGCCACGCATCGGCGGCCCGAGCCGCCGGGTCCGGTCGCAGCACCGTCAAACCGGGACGGCCTGCGACGGTAGGGTCGCCGAGGACGGCCGGCAGGGACATATCGCTGCTGATCAGGACGGTCGCCGAGCCACTCCGGGCCAGCGCGATGGCCGTCAGTGCGGAGATCGTGGTACTGCCGGCTCCGCCCGGTCCGGTGACCAGGGCGATCTTCATACGCCGCCCGCCGCGGATTTCTCCACCCGCTTGCGGAGTTCCTTGAGCGCGGTGTCCATGATCACCTTCTCGGCGGTCCGTCGCAGCGGACCGATCAGCGGGACGGTGAGCTGCACCGACAGCCGGTAGGTCACCTCGGTGCCGTCATCTGTCGGTCTCACGGTGTACGAACCACGTTGGGCCTTCTGCAGTTTGCCGCGTACCAGGGTCCAGCTCACCGACATCCCGTCGGCGGCCCATTCGTACTCGAGCTCGTAGGTGTCCTTGATGATCCCGGCGTCCAATACGAAGCGCACCCGCCGCGGGCGCTCGCCATCACCGACCTCGGTGATCAGCACGTCCTTGACGGCGCCGGTCCACTCCGGGTAGGCCCGCACATCGGCGATGACGCCCATGATGGCTGCCGGTTCGGCTGCCATCACCAGGGACTGCGTCGAGGTGTCCGCCATGGTCGGAAGGTTACCCGCAGCACCTTCAGAGCTGGATCTCGAAGGCCCGAGCATGCCGCGCGAAGTGGCCGACGTTCACACATTCTGTGGTGCCCCGCCGCATCCGCATGGCCAACGGCTGATGCACGTGCCCGAACACCGCCAGCCACGGATGGTGAGCGTCCACCGACTCCAGCAGTCCCGGCCCGAACATCTCTAACCTCGCCGGCACCAAGTCGTACCGCAACGGCGCCAGTTTCGGCGGCATGTGCGAGCAGAGCACGTCGACGGCTCCCAGAGCCGCTACCGACTCTGCGTATTCCGGCGCTTGGCGCACATAGGGGCGCCACGCCCTGGCCATGCTCGGCACCGGCACCGCCGTCGGCACCGCCGCCGCCGGCGGCGCCGGCCGAATGCGGCTGGCCCCGCCGCCGACGAATCCGAACCTCGACCCGTGCACGTCCACCACCCTGCCGTCCAGCGACGGCAGCTCGTCACCGGCGACCTGCTGCCAGACGTCCAGCACGTCCACATTGCCCAGGATCAGCAGCGGCGTGCTGTCGGCACGGGCCAGCGCAGCGAATGCCCGACGGTAGCGGCGATCTACGACCTCGTTCAATGTTCCGACCGGGTCCGCGATGGTCTCCCAGAGCGCGGTGTTGAGTCGGTGCAGGCCGGCGAAATCACCGATGGACCGGAGCTCGGAGAAGGCCAGCACGTTGTCCGCACCGAACACCTCGCCGAGGATCCCCGCGGACGGGTCGTGATAGTCGACGTAGTCGAGTAGATCGCCCAGCACCACCAGCGTCTCGGCGTCGCGGGCCACCTCGGCCAGGCCGTCGATGTTGCCGTGGATGTCGGAAACGAACGAGACCCGCACTCCGCAACGCTATCGGGGCGCGACTGCCCCGCTGCGGGCGCGTGTCCGCGGACTGTCCGGCCGGCGGATGCGTACGCGACGGGTGCGCGACGCGCTCGGCTGAGTGCTGAGGACCGCGGCTGGCTGGGTCAGCCGGACAACAGCCCGGCCAGTCGCTGCGCCGACCGGTCCCAGGTCCAGGTCCGGCCCACCCAGTCCCGACCGGCGGCTCCGTAGCGGGCTCGTCGGTCCGGATCGCCGAGGAGTTCGGCGCAGGCCAGGGTCAGTGCCTGGAGGTCCCGGCCGCCGACCACCATTCCGGTCCGGCCGTCCAGCACCGCCTCGGGTGCGCCGCCGGAATCACCGGCGATCACCGGTAGGCCACTGGCCGACGCCTCCAGATACACGATGCCCAGTCCCTCCACGTCCAGCAGGCCGCCGCCGCGGGTTCGGCACGGCATGGCGAACACGTCGCCGGCCACGAAGTACGCGGGCAGTTCGGACAGCGGCACCGCCCCGGCGAACACCACCGCCTGCCGCACCCGGTGCCGATCGGCCAGCGAACGGAGCCGGTTCGCGTCCGGCCCGTCACCCACCACCAGCAGCACGGCGTTCGGCACCGCCACCCGGATCGCCGGCATCGCGGCGATCAGCTGATCCTGGCCCTTGCGGCGTACCAGCCGTGAGACGCAGACGATGGTCGGAGCGGCGCCCAGCCGGTGTCGTTCACGGATCCGTTGCCTGGCAGCACTATCCGGTCGGAAAATTGCGGTGTCCACGCCCGGAGGCAGGAACTCAAGGGCGGCATCGGGCCCGAAGGCGGCGGCGAAGCGATGCCGCACGTACTTGCTGATGAAGGTCACCACGTCGGTGCTGTCACCGATCGCTCGCAGGGCTTGCCGGGCAGCAGGCAGCATCGACCAACCCACCTCGTGGCCATGCGTGCTGGCCACGATCCGCTCCGCGCCATGACGTCGCAGGTAGGGCGCGAGCAGGCCCAACGGCGCAGCGGCGCCGAACCATACACCGGTCAAGCGGTGCTCGGCCAGCAAGCATGCTGCCCTGCGCGCCACCGACGGCGTCGGAAGGATCAGCGAGCTCGGATGCCGGATGACGGGAAACGGCTGCTGCGCATCGAAGTCGGCATCACCGTTCCAGGCAGGCGCGTACACGACCAGATCGCCGGCCGGAAGCCGCCGGGTCAACGAGTGCAGATACGACTGGATGCCACCGGCCCGCGGCGGGAAGTCGTTGGTGACGAGCAGGGTGCGCCGCATGGCCGTGTCCAATTGCGCTGGTGGTCGAGCTGATTGGCTCGATCAGCCGACGCGATGACCGTACGGAGTCTGACCGTTATAGTAGAGCGGCATCACGCCGACGGGCTTCGATGCGGTCGAGGCGTTCACAACCTGCCCGTTGCCGATGTACATGGCCACGTGATGCACCGGTGAATAATAGGTGACCAAATCTCCGGGCTGCAGCTGGTCCAGCGGCACGGAAGGCAGGTTGGCCTGGTCCGCCGACGTGCGGGGAATGCTGACGCCGGCCTGCGCCCAGGCCCATGAGGTAAGCCCCGAGCAGTCGAACGCGTCCGGTCCGGCGCCCCCGAACACGTACGGCATTCCGACCCTGGACAGAGCGGCCTGCACCGCGACGGATCCGGCACCACTGCCGGAGGCTGCCTGCGCCTGCGAGGGAGCGGAACTGTCCGTCGCATCGGTCGTCGCGGATTCCTGCGTGGTCGGCTGCTCGGCCGTGGTGGTCCGCTGCTGCGCCTGATCCTGCTGCTGAGCCTGATCCTGCTGCTGAGCCTGATCCTGCTGCTGAGCCTGATCCCGCGGGGGTGCCTGGTTGTGCGGAGCGGCCTGGTCCTGCGGGGTGGCCTGATCCTGCGGGGTGGCCTGATCCTGCGGAACAGCCTGATCCTGCGGAACGGCGGCCGCGGCCTGCCGAGCTGCATCCTGGCTGCTCGCGGCGGCATTGCGCTGGGCGCGGTCGGCCCGCTGCCGCGCGGCGTCGCGTTCCGCCTGACGCCGGGCTCCGTCCTCGGCGGCCTTCAACGCCGCCTGCCGCTCTTCCTCCGACAAATGGTCGTAGAGCTTCTTCATCCGGCTGGCCGCGACCTTGAGCTCCGCCTGGCGCTTGACGACGTCACCGGTCGCCCGGTGCGCGGCGACCTGCGCCGAATCAGCCGTCTTCTTGGCCTGGTCGGCGTCCTTGACCGCACTGCCCGCCTTGGCGAAAGCGGTAGCGGCGGCTGTCGCCGCGGTGTCGGCCTGGGAGCGGGCGTTCCTGGCCGCGATCTTTGCCGCGGCCGCCGCGTCGAGCGTCCTGCGGGTGTTGTCGGCGATCACGTCCAGAGTGGACGCGGTGTCGAGGAAATCTTCCGGCGAGCTCGCCGTGAAGAGCGCGGACATCGAGCCGAGGTGAGCGCCGCGGAAGCTGGCATCGGTGAACGCATCGACCTTGACCTGGTATCCGGCCGCAGCGACGTCTGCTGCATGCTGACGGGCCTTGGCGGCGGCTGCCGACCGGTCGGCAGCCATCTGTTCGTCGTGGGCCTGCGCAGCGGCGGACTGCTTGACATTCAGGGCGGCGGCGGCGGTCCGGGCGGCGGCCTGCGCCTTCTTCTCGCTCTCCTGGGCCTGCAGCACCTTCTCGTTCATGGCATCGGCGAGATCGGTCGACTCGAGCCACGCCTTCTTGGCATCCGCGGAGGTGTCCGGGTCGGCCGGGGGCAGTGCCGGTATCGGGGGCAGTGCCGGTTTCGGGGGCAGTGCCGGTTTCGGGGGCAGTGCCGGTTTCGGGGGCAGTGCCGGTTTCGGGGGCAGTGCCGGTTTCGGGGGCAGTGCCGGGCTCGGGGGCAGTGCCGGCACCATGGCTGCCTGGATGGTCGCTGCCGGGGCGGCCGCGGCGTGGGGCGCTCCCATCAACCCGGCCGCCACAGTGGCCGCCAGCAGTCCGGTCACCGCCCGCAGTGTGCGGGATCGAGCAAGTGTGCGAGATCGAGCACGAGTGGAGCCCGCAGCGATGCGGATGCTGCGGCGTGGGATCGCCAAGACCGGCGTTACCTTTCTTCCTATGCCGCCTACCGGGTTAGCTGACGGGTTCGGGCCAGGAAGTGCCCTACCGCACACAGAGCAAGGCTCAGGCGAACGGATTCACCCCAGGTAACACTGGGTCCCCGGTTCGACCACCCCGATGGGCCGATTCGGCGGTGTCCTCCGGGAGCGCCAGGATGGCGCCACTGCCGGAAGGTCTCGGTCAGGTTACGAGATGGACACGGCTCGAGTCCAGTCCCACTTTCACCCGAGCGTGGTCATCCTGACGCTGGCAGCTAGCCTGGGTGCGCTTCGATGACGCTTTGTGATCGACGTCACCCGCACGATCTACACAGACCAGGGTCGGGCAGTTAAACGTCCTGTCACTCTGTGATCAGCTATCACACCAGCCACATCTATCACAATGCTTCACGGCCCCGAAATGACGGGATTGGTAACGGAATGCCGCGTCCGTGTGGCGCGTGCTACCGAGGTCTGGCTGGCGGTGACTCGCTTCGCCTCGGAGCGCTCCCGCCGCACCCGCGTCCGGCCCCCCAGCGCAGGAATCAGCCCGCCCGATCGTTTCGACCGTCCACCCGCTCTGCGGCCGTGCGCCGCCGTTCATCGATGGGTGACAACAACAGCGGCCGAACGAGGCCGGAGTCAGCGAGTACCCCGATGGCGGCGCGTTCGGTCTCGTCCCACTCGACTCCGTCCGGAGGTGCTCCCAGCAGCATGGTGATGACACAGCCGGAGCACTGCCGGCCCCGTCCCACACACGTTTCACAATCCACGTGCATCGTTCCACTCCTTCGTCCGACGTCTTGTCCGTTCGACGCTAGCGAGCCCGTCCGACAATGCCGGTCCTGCGGTGTCGGTCGGTCCTGCACCTGGCTCCGGTAACGGGCCGGACGGTGTGCTCGCCACTGCGCAGGGCGCCCCGCACTGGCGAGGGGCCTCACCGACCGATCAGCGCGAGCAGCACATCGGATCCGACGGTCCTGGCGCCCGATCGGGCGACATCGCCGGCCACCGCCCGGTCGAGGGTGGCCACCACCAGCGGCCGACCGGCTGGTTCGGCGGCCACCAGTCGCCGGATGACATCGTCGGCGATCACTCCTGGCGGGGAGAACAGCACCCGGATCTTCCGGCCTTGTGGCGGTACGGCCGCCACTGCCGCGCCGTCGAACACCACGGTCATCTCGGCCGAGGTGCGCGCGGCAAGCGCGGACAGCGATCGGATGAGCCGATCGCGTTGATCGGCCAGCGAGATGTCGGGGTATCCGGTCTTGGTGACGTTGTATCCGTCCACGATCAGGTGCGCGCCCGGCAGGGCCAACACATCGGCCAGTCGAGCCGGGTCGGCGATCCGCTGTGCGATGACCGGAGCGGGCGCTATCTGCCTGGCGACCACGTCTGCCGGCAACTCACCCCGACCGGTCAGACTCAATTCGCGTCGCAGACCGGTCGCCGCCGCACCAATGGTGGACAGCAGCAGATCGATCCGGCGATCCTGCGCGCCGCTGGCTCGCTCGGTCGAGTCTCTTTGCAGGGCAACGCTTCTGGTTGCCCGTTCCGCGTTCCGCGCGGACTCTTCGGCCCGCTGCTCGGCGGCCTTCCGGCCGGCAACGGCTTCCGCCAGCAGCCCGGTCAGCTCGGCGACCCTCAGTTCGGACTCCGCCTGGACCCGGGCCGCCAGGGCGGCCGCTTCCCGCACTCTGGTGCCCTGTTCGCGCAGCCGGCCACGTAATCGGTCCGCCTCATCGGCGCGTGCCGGAGCACCGGTGCCGGGGTGCCCGTCACGCCCGCTGTTCAGCCGATGAACGGTGGCGGTCAACCGATCGACCTCGCGTTCCAGTTCCTCGATCCTGCGTTGGGCGGCGTCGTGGCCGGCCGCTTCATGGATCCGGCCGAGGGCGTCGGCCGGGATCTCCTTGCGGAGCAGGTATGCCATCGTGACGGCGGTGACATCCTTCCGGTCATTCGGCTCACCGCGGTGCGGCGGGTCGCCCGGCGCGCCGTCGCCATCGGCTCGGCTGACGCCTTGCGCGACGTGCGCCACCAGCGCTCTGAAGGCGGGATCGGTCTGCACCGTCTGGGCCAGCGGCAGGGCACCGCGCTTGGCGCGCTTGGCGGGCGCGAACCTGGAAACCGCCGTCAACGTCGGTGGGATCTGCGCCGGGGTCGCCGAACCGAGGGCAGCGGCGGCCAACGAAATCACCCTGTGACGCACCGCCTCGGGTAGCTCGTCGAACCGCATCCGGCCATTCTCCTCGGGCTCCGCCCGACGCCGGCGAGGATCAACTTCGCTGACGAGGATCTGATTGCCTCGTTTCGTCACTCCAGTCCCAGATCGGCCGAAGTCGATCCTCGCCGCCGAAGTGGATCCGCGCGGCCGAAGTGGATCCGCGCGTCCGAAGTCGATCCGCGCGGCCGAAGTCGATCCTCGCCGCCGAAGTGGATCCTCGCCGATCCGGGTCCGACGCGATGTCCGACCCGGCGGCCGGTCGGCCGTTCGCACCGTTGTCGGTGGTGCGCCCTAGCGTTCGAATTGTGACTCAGGCCTGCTTCGACGAGCTTGCCGATCCGCTGCGTGAGGTCACCTTCGTCGTGGTCGACCTGGAAACCACCGGCGGGTCGAGCAGCACCGAGGCGATCACCGAGATCGGGGCAGTCAAGGTGCGCGGCGGGGAGGTGCTGGGCGAATTCTCGACCCTGGTCGATCCCGGGCGCTCCATCCCACCGCAGATCACCATTCTGACCGGGATCAGCGATTCGATGGTGTCCGACGCTCCTCGGATCGAGGCGGTGCTGCCCGCCTTCCTGGAGTTCGCCAGGAACTGTGTGCTGGTGGCGCACAATGCCGGATTCGACATCGGCTTCCTGAAGGAGGCCTGCCGCCGCCAACAGTTGCCGTGGCCCGATCCCAAGGTGGTGGACACGGTGCGGCTGGCCCGCAGCGTGCTCAGCAGGGACGAGGCGCCCAGCGTCCGGCTCGGGCTGCTCGCACCCCTGCTGGGTTCGCCGGTCCGGCCCGACCATCGAGCCCTCACCGATGCCAGGGCGACGGTCGACGTACTGCATGCGCTGTTCGAGCGACTGGGCAATCTGGGGGTCCATAGCCTCCCAGAACTGCAGCACGCGGCGCGGCAGGTGTCCCCCGAGCGACGTCGCAAACGCGTGCTGGCCCGCGGACTTCCGGCGGCCCCAGGGGTGTACCTGTTCCGGGGTTCCAGGGACGAGGTGCTCTACGTCGGCACGTCGACGAATCTGCGGCAGCGGGTCCGCTCCTACTTCGGCGCCTCGGAACAACGGCGTCGGGTTCGGCAGATGGTGACGATCGCCGAGCGGGTGGACCACGTGGTGTGCGCGCATTCCCTGGAGGCCCACGTCCGCGAACTGCGGCTGATCGCCGCTCACCAGCCCCGCTACAACAGGAGGTCGCGCACGCCGATGCGGCTCTGGTGGGTGGTGCTCACCGACGAAGCGTTCCCCCGGCTGTCGATCGTCCGAGCAGTCTCCTCGGCAACCGCCGGGATCGACGCCTGTCTCGGTCCGTTCACCGCCCGCGCCGCTGCCGAGGTCGCCGTCGAAGCCATCCAGGCTGCTGTCAGGGTCCGTCGCTGTTCCGCCCGGATCCGCCGCAAGGCCCCCGAGGGGACACCCTGCGCGCTGGCCGAGTTGGGCAAGTGCGGCGCGCCTTGTTCGGGCGCGGAGTCGGTCGAGGCGTACGCCCGGCACATTCGCCGGATCGTCGAGTTGGTGGCCGGGAACTCCGACGAGATCCTCACCGGTATCCGGGTGCGCATCAACGAACTCGGATCGGCCGGTCGGTTCGACGAGGCTGCGGTCGCCCGTGACCGGCTGGCGGTGCTGGCCGATGCCCTGGACCGCCGGCAGCGATTGGCCGCTCTGACCGACATCGTCGAGCTGGTGGCCGCCCGGCCGGACGGCGCCGGTGGCTGGGAACTCGCTGTGGTCGGGCACGGCCGGCTGGTGGCGGCCGGCATGGCCAGACGCGGCGTGGATCCGATGCCCGTGGTCGCTCTGCTGCGGGCATCGGCCGAAACGGTGCTGCCCCAACCGGGTCCGTTGCCGGCAGCATCAGCCGAGGAGTCGTCCACCATCTTGAGCTGGCTCGACCTGCCCGGCACCCGGCTGGTGCACACCAGCTCACCGTGGTCCTGTCCCGCGCGGGCCGCCGGCCGATGGCGGTCGTTCAGCACCGCCGCCGCGGTGGCCAGGGGTCAGCTCCGCGGTGACGACATCCGTCGTACCTACGCCATCCGTTGACCCTCGGCTGCTGCGGAGCCGGTGCGCCGCACCACCACTTCCCCGCCGGCCAGCTCCACCAGCTTCGCCGCCAACAGCTCGCCGTTCGACCTCGTGGCGGCACTGTCGGCACCGGGCAACAGGTCGTCCCAGAGCGCCAGGAAAGTGCCCCGCAGCTGCAGCTGCCCGGTCGGCCGGGCGAACATCCACCAGTGGAGATGCTCGGAGCCATCACCCCAGCGCGCCACCTGGATCCGCGGAACCGCCAGTACCGCGCAGGCCGCCCGCTCGATGCCGGTGAGCAACTCTCCCTGCCTGGCCGACTCGGCAGGCGTCAGATCCTGCAGATCTGCGTGTCGGCGGGGCATCAGGAAGGCCGCAAAGGGCAGCGAGCTCGGCTCGAAGGGCAGACCGATCATCCACGTCTCGTCCCGCCAGATCAGGTAGTCGATGTCCGGATCCTGGCTCCAGGTGCAGATTTGGCAGTCCCCTGCACCGCCGCCGCCGGCTCGGGCCGGCTCGGCCGCCACCGGCGGATCCAACGGCTTGGTGGTCAAGTCCCCCACCCATGGCCAGCTCATCCAGCTCGAGAAGTCCGGCTCCCGGTAGCCGCTATCGCCGATCACCGCGTGCACTCGGTCGTACCACTGCTTCGGGGTCTGCGTCATTGCGTGATCGTCGCGGACCGGAGGGTCCCAGGGAAGTTCAATTCCCCGTCACCGCCTCCGACGCCGCCCTCAGGCCCGCGAGGATCGGGGGAAGTAGGCTCGGCCGATGGTGATTGCGATCGTGCTCATCGATGTCGAGGCCGACCAGATCGGCGATGCCGCGCAGGCCATCGCCGACCTGCCAGGGGTCGACCAGGTCTACTCCTGCGCCGGTGACGTCGACCTGATCGCCGTCACCCATGCGACCGATCACGAGGGCATCGCGGACCTGGTGCCCGGCCGGATCTCCAAGGTCCCCGGTGTGCTGCGGACCGTCACCCACATCGCGTTCCGCTCGTACTCACAGCGGGACGCCGACGATGCGTTCTCCATCGGGATGCAGTCCTGAATCGAGTCGGTACGGCTCAGAGCTCTGGCGCCGCGCGGGTTCCCGGTCGTCGACGCACGCTCAGTCGCCGGCCCCCGCCAACTCCGTCGACCTCGCCGCCCAGGCGGCGACCAGCCGGGCAACCGAGCCGGAGTCGATGGCCCGCCGCGCCCTGTCCAGACCGGCGGCGATCCGGTCCTCGAGGTCGTCCGCCGAGCCCGGCCGCCCAGGCCCCGGCCCCGGTGGGTGCTGTCCACCGCGTCCGTCGAGTCCGGCATGAGCGGCCAGCGCCGCCGCCGCATTGAGCACCACCGCATCTCGCACCGGACCGGGTTTGCCGGCGAACACCTCGTTCGCCGCCGCGACATTCACCGGCACGTCTCCCCCGACCAGATCGGCCGGTCGGGAACGGGCGATTCCCAGCCGGGCCGGATCGATCGTCACCGTCCGCACCGAGCCTCCGGTGACCACCCACACCGACGACGTGGTGGTGGTCGTCAGCTCGTCGAGCCCGTCGTCGCCACGGAACAGCAGCACGTCGGCGCCCTTGCGGGCGAACACCTCGGCCATCACCGGCGCCATCGTCATCGACCCGCAACCGATGGCACCGGCGGCCGGCTGGGCCGGGTTCGTCAACGGCCCGAGGAAGTTGAACACGGTCGGAATGCCGATCTCGCGGCGCGGCGGGCCCACGAACCGGAAGGACGGATGGAAGACGGGCGCGAAGCAGAACCCGATCCCCAACTCGCTCAGCGTCGTCTCGACGGCGGCGGCGCCGAGCCGGATCGACACCCCCAGACCCTCCAGCAGATCGGCGGACCCGCACTTGCTGGACGCGGCCCGGTTGCCGTGCTTGATCACCGGCGCCCCGGCGGCGGCAATCACCACCGACGCCATGGTGGAGATGTTCACCGTGTTCGACCGGTCGCCGCCGGTACCGACGATGTCGACGCAACGCCCAGGAGCGTCGACGCGAACGGCGTGCGACAACATCGACGCCGCCAGACCCTCGACCTCCGCGGCCGTCTCACCCTTCGCCCGCAGAGCCACCGCGAACGCGGCCACCTGGGCGGAGGTGGCTTCCCCGGCCATGATCTGGTTCATCACCCAGCCGGTGTCCTGGCTGGTCAGCGCCGATGCGTCCAGCAGCCGGGTGAGAAGTTCCGGCCAACTCCGCTGCACAGATCAGCCCCGCTGGATGGCGACCGCGGCCCGGCGGCGCAGCACGGAGGCGACGGTGTCGGCAGCGGTCACCGGGTCGAGCGGGGTGACCAGCACCTCGTCGGCCCTGGCCCAGGTGGCCAGCCAACGGTCGGCGGCGCGGCGCACCACCAGCACAACAGGCGGGATCTTGTCCGCCTCCTGATGGATCTGCCTGCTGATGCCGATTCCGCCGGTCGGCTGGGCCTCGCCGTCGAGTACCACCACATCGGCGGCTCCGGAGTCGATGGCCAGCAGTACCTCGGCGACCCCGCTGCACTCCAGGAAGTCGACTCGCCCGACGTCGGGGGCCGGCCGGCGTCCGATCGCACCGATGATCTCCTCACGCATCTCGGCCCGATTGCTGTACACCAGGACCACCGGGTTGCTCATCGTTGCCGTCCTTCGGGTGCGGAAATGCCTCTCTGGATGGGATGGTATGCGCAGGCCAGATCCGTCCGCCGGCGCGCCCTTCCGGGCCCGTCCGGATGCCGCGGGGGCGGGAAACCGGCGGTCGCGCTACAAAATGTAGAAAATAGTCGCCTGGCTCACGAAACACAGGGGTACCCGCGGGCCCAAAGCCGCGGCGGGCAGTCCATAATCGTCCTGTGACGACTGCGACCAGCGCTCCGGGCGCTCCGGTTCCCGGGGCCGCGGGCGCGTTCAGCCCCCGGATCCACACGCTGAATCGTCCCAACATGGTCAGCGTCGGCACCATCGTGTGGCTGGCCAGCGAGCTGATGTTCTTCGCAGGCCTGTTCGCGATCTACTTCACCGCCAGGGCGACCACCGATCCGGTCAAAGGGTGGCCGCCGGAACCGACCCAATTGAGCATCGGCTACGCGGCGGTCTTCACCATCGTCCTGGTGGCGTCCTCGTTCACCTGCCAGTTCGGTGTGTGGGCGGCCGAACGCGGTGACGTCGTGGGGCTCCGGCGTTGGTACATCCTCTCGCTGATCATGGGAGCGGTCTTCGTCCTCGGGCAGGCGAACGAGTACCGCAATCTCGTCAGCGAAGGCACTACCTTCTCGTCGTCGCCCTACGGCACCGTCTTCTTCCTCACCACCGGCTTCCACGGCCTGCACGTCATCGGCGGTCTGATCGCATTCGTCCTGCTGCTCGCGCGAACCAGGCTGTCGAAGTTCACCCCGGCCCAGGCGACCAGCGCGATCGTCGTCTCCTACTACTGGCACTTCGTCGACGTGGTGTGGATCGGTCTGTTCGCGACCATCTACATCGTCCGCTGACGCCGGGCGAGGGGACATCCGATGACGGACAACGAACGTAGGCAGCGAGAACGACAAGGCACCGCATCAGCCGGAACTACCCCCATCAGCGCTTCGAACACGGAGGAACAGGTGGCGAGCACGAGCAGACCGGGACGTCGCCCGGGCGCCCCACGCCGGGGACGGCGCCCGGCGCGCGGCAGCAGGTCGTTCCGCCGGCTGTCCGGTGCTCTGACGCTGCTGCTCGCGCTGATCACCGTCGGTTTCGCGTACGCCGCACTGTCCCCGACGCCGCAGGTCGCCAAGGCTGAATCGGTCGATCCGGCGCAGATCGCGGCCGGCAAGAACCTCTACATGAACTCCTGCATCAGCTGTCACGGAGCGAACCTGCAGGGGGTTCAGGACAGGGGCCCGTCGCTGATAGGTGTCGGGCAGGCGGCCACCTACTTCCAGGTCAAGACCGGCCGGATGCCTGCCGCCGAGAACGCCGCACAGAACCCGCGAAAGAACCCGTACTTCAACGACACCGAGATCGATCAGTTGAGCGCGTTCATCGATGCGAACGGTGGCGGGCCCCGGGTTCCGGAGGGTGAGTTGAGGGATCAGGCGGAGATCGCGAAGGGTGGTGAGCTGTACCGGCTGAACTGCGCGTCCTGCCACAACTTCACCGGACAGGGCGGCGCTCTCTCGCAGGGCAAGTACGCGCCCAACCTCGACTCCGCCACCGACCGGGAGATCTACGCGGCGATGCTCTCCGGACCGGAGAACATGCCGAAATTCTCCGAGGCTCAGCTCACCCCCGACGAGAAGAAGGCCATCATCTCGTTCGTCCAGACCAACAAGGAGACCGTCGATCCGGGCGGTCTGGCGCTCGGTGGTTTCGGTCCGGCGCCCGAGGGTCTGATCGCCTTCCTGGTCGGCATTGTGGCCATCGTCGGCGTGACGCTGTGGATGGGAGCCAGAGCATGAGCGGGAACTCCGACATCGAGGTCCCCAGCGGCGGCGTGCTCGCCTCGATGAGCCGAGAGGAACTCGCCAGGCTCGGCGCCAGCCTGGACGGCGTCGAACTGGTCGAGTACGGCGAGCGTTACGAGCCGGGCTCACCGGCTGACAAGAGCGCGGAGCGCAAGGTCGCCCGTTGGTTCCTGCTGGCCGGACTGCTGGGCCTGGCGTTCGTCGTGGTGTTCATCTGGTGGCCGGCCGGCTACCAGCCGGCCACCTCGGACAAGCAGCTGATGTATGCGCTGTACACCCCACTGATCGGTATCACCCTGGGCGGCGCCATCTTCGCGTTCGGCATCGGGGTGATCGCACTGGCGAAGAAGATTGCACCGCACGAAGTCGCCGTCCAGCAGCGTCACCAAGGCATGTCGGCAGAGGTTGACCGGAGCACGCTGGGCGCCGAGGTGTTGGACACCGTCGGCAAGACGGGCATCAAGCGCCGCGGCATCCTCAAGGGTTCGCTGGCGCTCGCCGGCGGCGCCATCGGGCTGGTGGCGGTGGTGCCCGTCCTCGGCGGCTTCATCAAGAGCCCCTGGAACAAGGGTGCCGGCTCCGATCTGTGGGTGACCGGCTGGGCGCCGGTGGGCGGACGGAAGGTGCGGCTCACCCAGTTCGACGGCACTCCGGTCCGGCCAGAGGACATGGAGGCCGGCTCGCTGGCGACCGTCTTCCCCGGCATCCCGGGCGGCGTGAAGCTTTCCGACTCCGCGGTGATGCTCATCCGGCTGCGGGCGAACGAGCCGGTGAGGATCCGGGACGGCCAGGAGGGTTTCGAGTTCGGCGACTATTACGCGTTCTCCAAGGTGTGCACCCATGTCGGGTGCCCGACCTCACTGTTCGAGCAGCAGACCGGGCGTATTCTGTGCCCGTGTCACCAGTCGCAGTTCGACATCTACGACGGGTGCCGTTCGGTCTTCGGCCCGGCAACGCGGCCGCTGCCGCAGCTGGCCATCGAGCTGGACGACGAAGGGTACTTCGTCGCCAGGCACGACTTCATCGAAGCAGTCGGACCCGGTTTCTGGGAGAACGGTAAGCACCCGAGCTACCAGTCGCACCTGAAGGAGAACTCCTGATGAGTCGGCTCACAACGGCCACCGCTAAGCCTGGCGGTAGCCCGGTCAGTAAGGCGATGGACGCCGCCGACATCCGTTATCACGGCGCGCGTCCGCTGCGCACCGCGATGAACAAGGTGTTCCCCACGCACTGGTCGTTCATGCTGGGTGAGGCGGCGCTGTACTCGTTCCTGGTGCTGCTGCTGTCCGGTGTGTACCTGACGTTGTTCTTCGACGCATCGATGGCCGAGACGGTCTATCAGGGTGCGTTCGAGAAGCTCCGCGGCGTGCCGATGTCCCGGGCGTTCGCTTCCACCCTGGATATCTCCTTCGAGGTGCGTGGTGGCCTGCTGATCCGGCAGATCCATCACTGGGCGGCGCTGCTGTTCCTGGCCTCGATGATGCTGCACATGATGCGGGTCTTCTTCACCGGCGCCTTCCGCAAGCCGCGTGAGGCGAACTGGATCATCGGCGTACTGCTGCTGGTGCTGGGTATGGCCGAGGGTTTCCTCGGGTACTCGCTGCCCGACGACCTGCTGTCGGGAACCGGCCTTCGCGCGGTGTCGGCCTTCATCCTTTCCATCCCGGTGATCGGCACCTGGGCCCATTGGGCGGTGTTCGGTGGTGACTACCCGGGCACGGTCATCATCGGCCGCTTCTACTCATTGCACATCCTGCTGATCCCGGGGATCCTCCTGGCGCTGATCGCGGTGCACGTCGCTCTGGTGTGGTTCCAGAAGCACACCCAGTTCCCCGGCCCGCGGGCCACCGAGAACAACGTCATCGGCGTCCGGGTGCTGCCGATCTTCGCGGCCAAGGCTGGCGGCTTCTTCGCTGTGGTCTTCGGCATCATCGCGATGATGGCCGGCATCTTCCAGATCAACCCGGTATGGAACCTGGGCCCGTACACCGCGGCGCAAGTCTCCGCGGGCGTGCAGCCCGACTTCTACATGGGCTTCCTGGACGGCATGGTGCGAGTCTGGCCGGCCTGGGAGATCCGGAACATCTTCGGGCACTACATGATCCCCGCGGTGTTCTTCCCATCGATCGTGGCTGCGACCGTGCTGATGATCCTGGTGAGCAGCTATCCGTACATCGAGAAGAGGTTCACCAAGGACAACGCGATCCACAACCTGCTGCAACGGCCCCGCGATGTGCCGGTGCGTACCGCCCTGGGTGCCGCGTTCCTGTCGTTCTACATCCTGAACCTGATCAACGGTGCCAACGATCTGTTCGCCCTCAAGCTGGACATCTCGCTGAATGTGATGACATGGATCGGCCGCATCGGTTCATTCGTGTTCCCGATAGTCACCTACGCCATCACCTACCGGATCTGTCTGGGGCTGCAGCATGCGGACCGGGCAGTGCTGGATCACGGCATCGAGACCGGTCTGATCAAGCGGCTGCCGCACGGTGAGTTCGTCGAGGTGCATCAGCCGCTGGGTGCGGTGGACGGGCACGGGCACCCGATTCCGCTGGATTACCAGGGTGCCTCGGTCCCCAAGCGGATGAACCAGCTCGGTTACTCGGGTAAGGCGATCCTGGGCGTGATCAGGACCAAGGACGACACCGGCCAGCTGCACGTGGAGGCAATGGACGGTTTCGGGTCCATCGGCTCCGCCGCCACCAACGGGCACACCACCAACGGGCACTCGACGAACGGCCACGCCACCGACGCAGGTACGGCGGACGGGCATCGGGGCGACCGAGCGCTGAGCACCAGGGATGCTGCGGATACCGCGGGTTCCGGTCGCTGAATCGGTTCGTCGAAGGGAATCGGTTCGTCGAAGGCCCCGCACTCCGCGCGAGAATGCGGGGACCTCGACGTTGTACGAAACCTCAGTAGCCCTGGCGTTGCACCGGCGCACGGTTCTGAAGCGCCTGCACCGGCGGGAGTTTCGGCCCGTGGATGTGCTTGGCACACTCACGCATCACCGTAGATCGGGGTCTGAGCCGCAGCGGTACAGGATCCGGCGTTAAGGGACGGCCGGGGCTAGGTTGATCGTGTGCCTGTGGAGTTTCCTCAGTGACGAGCAGGCGTCTGTTTACGGTCAGTTCAACGGGGAGCCCGTCCAGGCTGAGCTGGAGCGGTTCTTCTTCCGGGATGACGCGGATCGCCGGCGTGTGCAGGTGCGACGCGGTGACCACCTCCGGGTCGGGTTCGGGGTGCAGTTGGGGACGATCCGGTTTTTGGGGACGTTCTTGTCCGATTGGACTTTGGTGCCGACTGGGGTTGTCCGGTATGTCGCGGATCAGGTTGCGTCGGCGGCCGATGTTGATGGGTTGATGCGCCGAGGCGCGGGCCTGGACTCGACCGGAGCGGCCCAGCCAGTTGTTCGACCAGGTGGTTGCGTGGTTGCGGAGCGAGAAGATTCTGTTGCCCGGGGTGAGTGTGCTGGCTCGGCTGGTGGCCGAGGTGCGGACGGAGATGTCGGAGCGTCTGTACACGCGGTTGGCGGGCCGTGTGTCCACTGAGCCCGGGCGACGGCTGGACAAGTTGTTGACGGTGGCGTCCGGGTCCCGGGTGTCGGAGCTGGACCGGTTGCGTCGAGCGCCGACGCGGGCGTCCGGGCTGGAGATGGTGCGGGCGTTGGACCGCGTCGCCGAGGTGGCCAGCTTCGGCGCCGCGCGGGTAGACATCGCTGATGTGCCGCCCGGCCGGGTCCAGGCATTGGCCCGAGTCGGGTTGACCGGTGATGCTTTTACTCTGCGTCGCTTGCCGGTGCCACGGCGATCGGCGACGTTACTGGCGACCGCGCGGACGTTGTGCAGCAACGCCATCGATGACGCGTTGGACTTGTTCGCGGTGTTGATGGCTTCGAAACTGATTGGGCCGGCCGAACGGGCATCGGCCGCTGAGCGGCTCCGGTCACTGCCGCAGCTGGCGAAGGCCTCGGCCACGCTGGCGATCGCCGCCCGAGTGTTGTTGGAGCTCATCGTGCCCAGTGGTTCGGAGTCGGATCCGATTCTGGATCCAGCGGCAGCCTGGTCGCGGCTTCAAACGGTGGTCGATCGGGACGAGTTGGCGGCGATCGCCGTGCAAGGGCTGGCCGATCTGCTCGGCCGGAAGCGGCTGCGCCGCAGCGACATCGTCGAGAAGGTGGTGTTCGGCTCCTGGCGTCGGTTCGTTGTTCACGGTCGATCCGGCGCCTGGTGGTGGTGAGCTCGTTGATCTGCGTGCCTATGTGCTGTGCGTGCTCGACGGCCTGTATCGGGCGTTGCCGGGACGTCTACGCCATCGGGTCGGCCCGTTGGGGCGACCCCAGAGCGAACCTGCTTGACGGCCCGGCGTGGGAGCAGGCCCGCCCGCAGGTGCTGATCGCGCTGCGGCTGACCGACTCGGTGACCTCGCATCTAACAGACCTGGCCGGGCGGCTCGATGCCGCCTACCGCGGGCTGGGCCCAGCGGCTCGGCCCGGCCGACGAACGCGATCCGGACTCGCCAGTCAAGCTCGCACACGACCGTTCCGGGAAGATCCGGTTGCATCTATCCCCGCTGGAGGCGGTCCCGGAACCCCCGTCGCTGCTGGCTCTGCGGGAGACAGTTGCCCGGATGATGCCGCGGGTGGATCTGCCGGAAGTACTGCTGGAGGTCGATGCCTGGACCGGCTACCTGGGCGAGTTCGCCCATGCCGGGTTGAGCACTGCAGCGGCCAGGACACGGATGCGGGACCTGTCGACGTCGATGGCTGCGGTGCTCATCGCCCAGGGCTGCAACCTGGGTTTCGCCCCGATCATCAAACCGGGCAACCCAGCTCTGACCCGCGATCGGCTGTCCCACGTGTCGCAGAACTACGTTTGCGCAGACACTCTCGCCGCGGCGAACGGCCGACTGATCACCGCCCAATCCCGGGTCGACGTGGCGCAGCTGTGGGGCGGTGGTCTGCTCGCCTCGGTCGACGGGCTGCGGTTCGTCGTACCGGTCCGCTCCCTGGACGCCGGGCCCAACCCGCGCTACTTCGGCCAAGGACGCGGCATCGCCTGGCTCAACGCAATCAACGACCAGGTCGCCGGCATCGGTGGTGTCGTGGTCACCGGCACGATGCGGGATTCCCTACACGTCCTGGACGTCATCGTCGGACGGGACGGCGGCCCCCCGCCGACGATGATCGCCACCGACACCGCCTCGTACTCCGACATCGTGTTCGGACTGTTCCGGTTGCTGGGCTACCAGTTCAGCCCGCGGCTGGCGGATCTGCCCGATCAGCGACCGTGGCGGCTCACCGTGCCCGGTGCGCCAAGAGCCGACTATGGCCCGATGAATGTGATTGCCCGCCAACACCTCTCGTTCGAGAAGATCCGGTCGCAATGGCCGGACATACTCCGCGTCGCCGGGTCACTGCACACCGGCACCGTCGCCGGCTACGAGCTGCTGCGGATGCTCGGCCGCGACGGAAACCCCACACCCCTGGGCGCTGCCTTCGCCGAATACGGCCGGGCCGAAAACCCTTCACCTGCTGGCGATGTGCGACCCGGACGACGAAACATACCGACGAACCGTGCACGTCCAGCTCACCGTCCAGGAATCACGGCACCGGCTGGCCCGAAAGATACTCCATGGCTCCCGCGGCGAGGTCCGCCAACGCTAACGCGAAGGGCAGGAGGACCAGCTCACCGCTCTCGGACTGGTCCTCAACGCCATCGTCCTGTGGAACACCCGCTACATCGACGCCGCGCTGAAAGCTCTACGAGCGCAGGGATATCCCGTCGCCGACGAAGATGCCGCGCGACTGTCACCGTTGATCGATGCCCACCTCAACGTGCACGGCCGCTACACTTTCACCGAACCCAGCAACGACGGGCTCCGTCCCCTGCGGGACCTCACCGAGCCGAACGAAGAGGAATACCTCCCGGGCAGCGCATCACCGCCAGCTACCTGAGCCGTTGGTGATCAGAAGAGGCCGTCGACCGCGTTCACCCAAGCTGAGCATCTGATGTGGCCGAGGCAGTAGGCGTTGCCCATCCAGATGAGCGGCCATCTGGGCAGCCCGCGACCGCGCGCTGGCGGTGAGGTGTCGGCAAACGATCGCTCGCTGACGCCGGGATCGCGGCTGGCGCCGATCACTCGATACGTGCGTTTATTTCGTGAGCTGGGGACACCGATTTGTGGTGGCGTGCGACCTCAGGGGCTCGGCCGGCTGGAGGTGACCCTTTGCTGGGTGAGGGGGTGGTGTCGGGGTCCGTGGGGGTCTTCGCAGTCGCCACCGTGCGGGCCGTCGATGCTGACCGGCCCAATGTGGCTGTGGTCGACCTGCAGGGTGGTGTGGTCGATGCCGTAGGTCCCTTTGAGCAGAACTTCCAGGTCTCGTCGCACGGCGTGGCAGTCGCCGGCCGGGTCGACGAGTATGTGTGCGGACAGGGCGGGTAGCCCGGGGGTGACGTCCCAGATGTGCAGGTCGTGGACTTCGGTGACGGTGGGCAGGTCGGCCATGGCCGGTCCGATGACGTCGGGGTCCAGGCCGGTGGGGGCGCCTTCGAGGAAGATCCGGCCGGATTCGCGGACCAACCCGTATCCGGCTTTGATCATCAAGGCGGCGACGACCAACGCCGCGATGGCATCGGCCCGGCCGAATCCGGTGAGCAGCACCACCAGTCCGGCGATGGCGGTGGCGATGAAGGCGTACAGGTCGTTGAGGATGTGCTGGAACGCGCCTTCGACGTTGAGGCTGGTGCGGTTGGCTTTGGAGATCAGCCAGGCGGCGGCCACGTTGACGGCGATGCCGACCAGCGCGGTGATGAACACCAGCAGCCCCTGCACGGTCGGGGGGGTGATCAGGCGGTGGATGGCTTCGTAGATGAACCAGACGGCCAGCAGCAGCAGAGTGAGACCGTTGGCCTGCGCGGAGAGGATCTCGGCGCGTTTGAGCCCGTAGGTCCACCGTCCGGCGGCGGGGCGAGCTGACAGCCGCATGGCGATGAGGGCAAGGACGATCGAGGCAGCGTCGGTGAGCATGTGCCCGGCGTCGGAGATCAGCGCGATCGATCCGGCGATCACACCGACGATCACCTCGGCGATCATGAATCCGATGATCAGTGCCAACGCGCCGGTGAGATACCGACGGTCGGCGTCGACGGCGACGCCGTGACTGTGCCCGGCACCGCCATGGCCACCGTGCCCGGAAGATTCCTGGTGATCGCGGCCGGTGTGAACTTCGTGCGGCTCAGCCACGATCGTCACCCCTGGTGGTCAGCGTTAGGCCCTGGGTTTTTGTGGTCGGGCCGCAGCAGTCGCACCCGTCGGAGCAGCCGGTGCCCGGCTCGACGACGGTCAGGTCAGCGGGAATGGTTGGTGCGCAGCAACTGTCGACAGCTTCGACGGCCGTTCCTTTGGAGTCGACGGCGGTGTGCAGGGATGCGTTCGGTGCACAGCAGCTGTCGCCCTTCCACGCCTGGCGGCCTTCTCTGACGGCGACGGCGGCGATGATCAGCGCGGCGACCGGGTCGGCGAAGGACCAGCCCAGCAGCGAGTTCAGCGCCAGCCCGACCAGCAGCACCGCGGACAGGTAGGTGCACAGCAACGTTTGCTTGGAGTCGGCGACGGCGGAACGCGAGTTCAGCTCCCGTCCGGTACGGCGTTGCCCGTAGGACAACAACGGCATGATCAGCAAACTCAACGCGGCCAGCACCAAGCCCACCGTGGAATGCCGGGCCTGGGTGCCGCCGACCAGCGACAGCACCGAATCGATGCTGACGTAGCCGGCGAGGGCGAAGAACGACCAGGCGATGATCCGCAGCGCCGTCCGCTCACGGGCTTGCGGGTCCCGGCCGGCGAACTGCCAGGCCACCGCCGCGGCGGAAGCAACCTCGATGATCGAATCCAAGCCGAACCCGATCAACGCAGCCGAGGAAGCCGCCGTCCCGGCGGTGATGGCGACGACGGCTTCGACGACGTTGTAGCTGATGGTGGCAGCCACGAACAGCCGGATCCGCCGGTGCAGCACCATCCGCCGAACATCCTCGAGCCCGCCGGTGGCCGATGCCTGAGCGGCCATCAGCGGCATCCTGCCTGGTCAGCGGCGCAGGTTTCCGGGTCGACAGCCAGCACCACACTCATCAGATCGGTCAAGGCGTGCGCGAGCCGCGGATCGGCGAGCTCGTACAGGGCGCGGCGGCCCTGCGGCACGGCCACGACCAGGCCGCACCCGCGCAGACAGGTCAGGTGGTTGGACAGGCTCTGCCGCGAGACGCCGAGCATCTCCGCCAGATCCGACGGATACGCCGGCGCATCGCGCAATGCCAAAAGCACCCGTGCTCGGGTCGGGTCGGATAAGGCGTGACCGAAGCGGGCCAGCACCGATCCGTAGGTCAAGGTCTCCATGACACGGACATTACATCGAAAGCTGAATCCAGTACAGGGTGAACCGGTAACCTGGAGGACAACACGGCTCAGCAGCGCCGGACAGAGAATGCAGGATTGATGAGGGACGGGAGGGGTGTGGAAGCAGGAAGCATCGTCCCGGCCGCCACTGTCCAGGCTTCATTGCCCGGCTGAGGTGGGGTGTTGCTGGGGTGTGGGCTTGATTGCTGTCCTGGCCTTGCATCTGCTCAGCGGTCACGACTCATTCAATGACCACCGCGGACTCCAGGGGCCACACCCTGGCCACCTCAACGGATTCAGTGCAACATGCCCCGCCGGATCCCGCAGCACATCAGAGCAGCGATGTATCCCCGCCATTGCCGCCTGGAAGCCCCCGGCAGGAGCGGTCGCCGAGCTGATCGTTGACCGCCAGGTATGGCGCGCTGCCATTCGCGCCGTTGTGCTCTGAGTAAGTGGGAGCCCAGGGAAGTACCTCCGGGAAGGATCGGCTAGAGGAGCCCAGTTCCTAGTCCGCCACCGTGTGGAGATGTGCGTATGGGGACCCGCGATCGGCGAAAGACGTTCTGGACAACAATCGCTGTCACGCCCTCGAAATTGGGTGCCCTTCCAAGGCCGGCGGTCCGATGGGCGTGAGGCCAAACGGCGCCTCCCGAGGCCACCACCCGTATCGCGCTCGCCACTTCTTCCAGGTCACCGCCCTTGTGCAGATACCCGGCTGCACCGGCATCCGCGGCCTCGGTGATGGCCGACTTTGTCGGTGATGCGGTCAAGATAATGACGCATGCGGTGGGCTGCGCGGTGAGTAGTTCCCGGGTGGCCTGCACGCCGGAGGTGTTGGCCATATGAAGGTCCATCAGCACCACGTCGGGCCGCAGCCGCTGAGCCGCCGCTGGGACTTCGGTGCCATCGGCGCATTGGCCGAGGACCGCGATACCAGCCTGGCGACCAAGGGCTATCGCCAGCATCTTGCGGAACAACGCCTGGTCGTCGACGAGGAGAACGCCAATCACGTTTCACCCTTCTCGGCTATGTGGAGGCGATGCGCCCGATTCCCTGGACGACAGTTGGTGTGCCAGCGCTGCGCGGCCGCCGATTCCTTTGACCTGGGGCGCAGCCCGAGCTGTGCCCTCATTCGGATCGAGAAAGTCTCCATAGCCACCGCCGTGCGCTCTCGTCACGGGGCGGCTACGCCTCGCGCGGTGGTCTGGGCTTGATGATGGACACGCCTCCGCGGTCCAACGTGTCTTGTGCTCGTAGGACGCGAAGTTCCTCCCGCAGTGCGGCAACCTGTCGGTCCAGTTGCGCGTCGCCGGCGTAGTCGTTGCTGGAGGTGCAGTTTCCGCGGTGCATCGGGCGGATGCAGAAGAAGTACACGGCGGCGATGGTGGCTGCTGCGATGATCCCGGCGGTCAGGGTGGTCACCTCACTGCGCCCGTTGTCCGGCGCGGTCGCTCTTGAGCTGCTCGACTTCCTCGCGCAGCCGCTGGACCTGCTGTTGACGCGGATCTTTGCTCTGGCCGGTGTCCTTCTTCGAGCCACGCATCATCATCCACATCATGCCGCCCATGGCGACCGGGCAGGCCAATGCACTCAAGGCCAAAAATACCGCTTGCATTCGGGTCTCCTCATCATGGGCGGGCGCCTAGCCCACGGACATTATCTACGTATTCAGATAGTAGATCAGATTGCTCTCCGGCGCATCAGCGCAACGGCGCAACGGACGACCTGGTGCGGGGTCCGTAGGAGCCCCGATGGTGCTGGCGGCAGTTCAAGCTCGCTCGCACTGGCTGATGGGACCGGCCGATCCTGTGTCGGTGACTTTGGGTGTAGGCGGGTCTGACACGTGGTTGGGGCCGGAGGTCGGCAGCGTTTGGTCGGTGTGGATGATCGCCGCGACCTTGCTGCACTGGTTGGTGCTCGAGGATCCGAGCGTTAGATGATCGTCAGGTTGCACAAGGCCAGTCCGGCGACGGCCAGGGCGCCTGCCACCAGCAGGCCGCCCACCGTCACCACCGAGGCGAGAGTGAGCAGCGTCCGGCCGCGCCAGCGGGCTGAGGGTGTGGGCGGAGCGGCGAGGCGCTGCGCGCGGGCCAACACGCTGCCCCCGGTCGCACCCAATGCGCCGGAGGGGATCGGGGAGGAGGCGGTGAGCGCCAACAGAGATTCGAGCAGGGTCCTGGTGCCGTGTAGTCGGGCTGCGTGGTGATCGGCGGACATTTCTACCAACCTGGCGATCTCCTGGGCCCCGGCGGAGAACAGTCTTACTTTGGGCGCGACCGCGGTCACCCCTTGGATGAAGGACAGGATCTGGTGGTGGTGCCCGGCCAGGTGGGCCCGTTCGTGGGCGATCACCGCAGCCAGGTGCCGTTCATCGAGCGCGTCCAGGGCCGCGCTGGTGATCACGATGGTGTGCGGTCGGCCGGCGACGCAGTAGGCCGCGCACTGCGGGGCATCGAGCACGACGGCTTCGCATCCGTCGACCCGCCGCCCGACGAGGCGGGCAGCCTGCGCGTGGCGGTGGGTCTGGGTGCGCGCTGTGGTCAGTGAACGCCCCGGGCGCAACAGGACGGCGGTCAACGCGAGCGTGCCCGCCGCGGACAGGATGAGCAGCCCACCTTGCAGCCATACCCCGGAGCCGCCGGTGGCGACCTGCCGCAGAGCGGTGAAGCAGGCTCCGATCAATTCTTCGGGCCGGCGCCATTCCCGCACGAGGTCGCCGATCAGGAAGGCGGCGGCGGCGGTCCAGGCGATAAGCACTGTGCCGGTGGCGGCCAGCCAGGTCAGCACACCCAACTGTGGCGCGACGCTGGAGCGGGTCAATCGCAGGAGCACAGGAGGCCCCAGGACCGCCACGGCGAAGCTGTAGAGCAGCAGGCAGACCGCCATGCTCATCGGGCGGCGGGGGGTGCGGTCAGTCTCGCCAGAGCCTCGCCCAGGGAGGCGGACTCCTGCGGCGTCATCTGTTCCAGCAGGTGGGTGAGCACCGCGCCGGAGTTGCCGCCGGCATCCAACGCCTCCTTCATCAACCGGGCGCTGTATTCCGGACGCGTCAGCACCGGCCAGTAGGTGAAGGCCTTGCCCTGCCGCTCGCGCGCCAGCCAGCCCTTGCGGTGCAGATTGTCCATGGTGGACATCACGGTGGTGTAGGCGATCTCTCGCTCTTTTTCGAGATCCTCCAGCAGGTCCCGCACCGTGGTCTTGCCGACCCGACCCCACAGTCGGTCCATCAGCACAGCTTCGAGTTCGCCGAATCCGCGCACGTGTCCTCCTGCCATCTTCACCTGATCCGAGCGGCCGCCGAAGTGAACGCTTCCTGTGATCCACGATCCCACGCTACTATCTACGTACGGACACCGTAGATCGATTATATCGGTTGCTGCCGCGGGGCAGTCCCAAAAAGAAGGACGGTCACTGTGCTCTACGACGATGAGCAGGGGCCCGGATGAGTGGGGTGCTGTTGGGGACCACCTTGCTGGCCGCGTTTCTGGGCGGCATGGTCGCGTTGCTGGCGCCGTGCTGCATCTCGGTGATGCTGCCGGCGTATCTGTCCACCGGGTTCCGTCACCGAGGTGGCGTGGTGACCGCGACCATGGTGTTCGGGGCTGGTGTCGCCACGGTGATCCTGCCGATCGGACTGGGAGCCACTGCGTTGAGCAGCCTGCTGCTGACCCAGCACCTGTGGATCTTCTTCATCGGCGGGGTTCTGATGATCGGTGCCGGGCTGGCGACCTTATTTGGCTGGAAGCCGAACCTGCCGATGCCGGGACGCCGTGCGGTCAAAGAGGGCAGCTTCGGATCGGCTTACGTGCTGGGCGCCTTCTCCGGAGCGGCCAGCGCCTGCTGTGCACCCGTCCTGGCCGGCGTCGCCATTCTTTCCGGCGCGGCCGCCTCCTTCCCGACGGCGATGGCCATCGGTCTGGCGTACGTGACCGGCATGGTGACGCCGCTGGCCCTGGTGGCGTTGCTCTGGGATAAACGCCGCGAACGCGCCACCCGGCTGCTATCGGATCGCACCGTCCGGTTGCGGGTGGGGTCTTGGCGTCGGCAGCTGCGGTTGGCCACCGTGGTCAGTGCCGCGCTGATGGTCGCCATGGGTGTACTGGCGGTGGTGCTGGCCTTCACCGGACCGGGCATGCCCAGCGGCGGCTGGCAGACCCAGTTGAGCGCGTGGCTGCAGCACATCAGCAGCGTCGCACTCAACGCGCTGTCCTGGATTCCCGGGTGGGCGGTGGCCGCGGTGGTGCTGCTGGGCTTCGCGCTGCTGATCCGCCGCGCTCGACGAACCCGAGCAACAACGTCCCCTGCGCCGCACCCACCCGACTGGAACGAAGAAGTGCCCGTTCAAGCCCCCCATACAGTGCAGGAGAGCCGACGTGAGCAAGACCAGCGGTGACGCCGCGACCACCCGGTCACCGGTTAACAAGACACCGGCCAACAAGACACCACGGAACAAGACGCCGGGAGACAATCGGGCCCGGCAGCGCACCAGCGACATCAGCCGCGTTCGCGCGGGCAACAGCCGCCGCGGGTGGCTCATCACGACCGTCGCGGTCGTGGTGCTCGTCGTCGGCGTGCTCTACCTGGTCTTCCAGAGCTCCGCGAACCGGCAGAACGGTGCCGCCGCCGGCAGCAGCGGGTTCGCCCATGTCGCCGGTCAGCCCGGCGGGGGAACCGTTGCACCTGCGTTCACTCTCACCGCCGGCAGCGGCGGCCAGGTCAACCTGGCCGACTTCCGCGGCAAATCAGTGCTGCTGTATTTCCAGGAAGGGCTGTCCTGTCAGCCCTGCTGGGACCAGCTCAAAGACCTGGAACAGAACGAGGCCGCCCTGACCAAGGCCGGGGTGGATGCGGTCGTCTCGATCACCACCGATCCGGCGAACCTGATCGGGCAGAAGGCCTCCGACGAGAAGATCTCCACCCCGGTGTTGTCGGACCCGACGATGTCGGTGTCCCACGCCTACCAGGCCAACCAGCACGGGATGATGGGTGACATGCGCGATGGCCACAGCTTTATCCTGGTCGGGCCGGACGGAGTGATCCGGTGGCGCGCCGACTACGGGGGCGCGCCGAACTTCACCATGTACCTGCCCACCCAGAAGATGCTCGCCGACCTGGCGGCGGAGAGACGACCGTGACCGCACCCGCGCAGATCACCCTGCTCACCCAGCCGTCCTGCAGCATGTGCACCCACGCCAAGTCGGTCCTGCACCGCCTGGAACAGGAGTATCGGCTGTCCATCCAGGAACTGGACCTGGCCAGCGCGGACGGGCAGCAGTTGGCCGCCCGCGCTGGAGTGATGTTCGCGCCCGGACTGCTCCTTGACGGCCAGCCCTTCTCCTTCGGCCGAGTCTCGGAACGGAAACTGCGCCGCGCCTTGGACCGCCGCCAACCCCAAACCCCCGTAGGTTGAGCGGTCCGCACCGCAGTGCCCGGACCCTGGGCCGCAGCATCGTTGTTCTGGCGGTCCTGTTGACCGGGATGCTGCTGGGTGCGCTACCGGCCAGCGCTCACCCCACCCTGCTGGTCACCGACCCGGCCGCCGATACCGCTGTCACCGACTCGCCGCCTGCGATCACGCTGGTGTTCAACGAGGCAATCACCATTGGGCCGACCGCGTTGACACTGCTCGACGCCGGCAACCGGTCGCTCCCCCTTGGCGTTGCCCATCTGGCCCAGGGCGGGCACCTGCTGACCGCAGCCCTGCCGATCACCTTGGGCCCGGGGGTCTACCTAGTGCGCTGGCGGGCTACCGGATCCGACGGGGATCTGGTGGAGGAACAGTTCTCCTTCGGGGTGGGCGCGGCGATGCTCGGGCTGGGCTCCGGCAGTACCCCATCGATCTCCTGGCAGGAGGCGGCCCTGCGGTGGCTGCTGTTCGGCGGGATCGCCATCTCGGGGGGTTCGCTGGTCGGTCGACGGTTCACCGCCTCGGCGCGACGGATGAAACCTGCATTGGTGAACATCCGATCCTGGGTGCTGCCCGGTGCTGTCTTGGCCGTGCTCGGCATCGTGGGGCTGGCTGTGGTGCTGATCCTGGGCACCGGGTCGTCCTCGGCGCTGTGGCAAGGCCGCGCCGGTCATCTGCTGATCGTTCAAGGACTTGCCCTGTTGGTGGCCGTGACCCTGGCCCTGATACGGAAGCCGGCGTGGACATCGGCCCCGCTGCTGTTAGTGGTCGCGGCCGAGGGGGTCCGGTCCCACCCGAATGTTGCCGACCCCGGATGGGGAGCTGTGCTAACCGGGATACACCTGGCGGCGGCGGCAATCTGGGTGGGCACGCTGCTGTACGTCACCCGAGCCGTGTTCGCATGGCGGACGGACGGCGCGGCGGTGAAGTGGGTGATGGCCGGATATGCGCGCTTGGCGATCTGGGTGTTCGCGGTCGTGATCACCACCGGCACGCTCTCTGCTCTGCTGCTGGTGCCGCTGTCCACGGTTTTCAGCACCTCCTACGGGCGGGTGCTGCTGATCAAACTCGCCCTGGTGGTTGCCGCTGCCGCGGTCGCCGTGGCCGCACGACTGACGCTGTGGACCGAACACAGCCAGGACCGAATACGAACTCTAGTGCGAACCGAAAGCGTAGTGCTCATCGTTGTTCTCGCACTCAGCGCGGTTCTGGTCCACTCCTCCCGCCGTCTCGGCTGCACCGATCCCACCGCCGGCACCCACCGGGCTGGTGGTGCCGCTGGGCGGCATGGCCGGACAGATCGGCGTGGGGGTGCAGGCCAGCGCCGGGCAGATGGTGATCCGGCTCTCCACCCCGAACCGGGGCGATGCCTACGGACCCCGACCCGCCCAGAGCTACACGCTTTCCGGGCAACTGAGCGCCCAGGATTCCGCCGCCGGCCAAGCGGTGGCGTTTCGCGAATGCGGGCAGGGTTGCTTCACCGCGGTCGTGTCCTGGCAGATCGGTCAGAACGTGCTGAGCCTGCACGCGCAAGCCGCCGGATGGACCGGCGGCACCGTCGGTCTGCTGGTGCCGTGGCCCGCGCAGCCGGGTGATCACACCCTCGCCGCCGTCACCGCCGCGCTGCGGGCCGCCGGGCAGATCACCATCTACGAACAGGTGACCAGCGACACCAGCCGTCCTGCGCAGGCACCGTATCGGCTGGATCTGACCGGCGGGTTCTTCCTGGCCCAGGAACCCTATGCCACCGGTGTCGCGCCGATCGCGGTTCGCATCTCCCGGCCGGGGCAACCCCTGCAACTAGGAGACTGCTGAAAAACTGTGTCGGTGCGGGGCGGGCCGGTGGGCCGCTGGGACAATCGGTGGATGCAGGGTCGAGCGCCTGATCAGCGGGAGTTATTGGATGTGGAGTCGGTGGCCGGGCAT